>Ga0206129_10001801_pt1 | contig 28027 bp, 35 predicted proteins | sample Helgoland_Spring_8_FD_148616 | JGI IMG/M metagenome (GOLD analysis project Ga0206129, IMG submission 148616) | Pelagic subsurface seawater microbial communities from Kabeltonne, Helgoland, North Sea - Helgoland_Spring_Bloom_20160502_2 | ecosystem: Environmental > Aquatic > Marine > Epipelagic ...
CGTAGTGCTCTGGAAGCTCGAAATCAATCATGTCTCCAGTGGTTGCATACGTAGGCATAGTAGCTGTCCTAACTCCAGTAGAAGTCCTGCCTTCTGGATACTTATAGTATCTAACCTCGATCTTGTTTATGCTGGTAGGGAACACATGTATGTCTTCAGATACCAAGGCAATGGGGAACTCCTCTGTAGGGGAGCTAAGGTTGCTAATAAGGATACGCTCAATTTTCTCCTCGTCGTAGCAGATCTCGATAGGCTTCTTAGTCGATTGATCTAAAAGGATGCTGCCTGCGGTAGCCATACTGATGATCCGAGCCATAGGGCTAGTCGCATTAGAAACGTTAAATACACCGCTAACCTTAGGCAGCGTAGCTTTAGTAGAGAAAGCAGCCAAGTCCTCTTGGATACGTTTAAATCTAGACTTATCTCTAGACGGGTCAAAACCAGAACGAGACAGCTTCTTGACGTCTTTTAGCTCGTCGAATAAACCATTGAATATATTGAGCTGAGCGACCTGGGCAAATCTGTTGAACTCGACAGGCGAAACAAAGCCCTGTTGGTCTTTATTAGCCAGGTCCTGCAACGTATTGTACACAGTTTGTATGCTAGCTCCGAATGTCTTTGCCATGAAGCAAATATACAAAAAAGAAAAGCCCCCTAAATAGGAGGCTTCTCGTAGTGGATGTAAGGCTGTCTTAGCCTAGCTGACGTTCGATCTCTCCAACGACTGGGGCTGCTGCCTCGGTCATACAGTAACGAACAAAAACATCAACAGGATCTTGTCCCACAGGGACGGAGATAATGTGCTTATTGGTGTCGAACCACTTAATCGCATCGCTGTCAGTTTTAATAATTTGATAGGATACAGCCTGCTTAATCTTAGACTTCATAGATACCACAGGGTTGTCGAATGATTCGATAAACACCTTAGGTGAAGCTTTTGCCTTAAGAAGCAAGTCGTGCTTTATCTCAGAGGTAGGACGATCGATATCTATGCCGAACGCTAAGGCTACAGCAAAAAGTTCATCAAGTTCTTTAGAACGAAGCAAAGAGACAGCATCATTAACAAGGAATTCCTTATCGATATCTACCTCTACCTTCTTTAAATTGTCTACCACTTCAAAAAGAGAACCTCCGTTGGATTTATTCTGAGGATGGATTTCCAAGAACGCCCTTAGGTTAGGCTGTCTTTCGTTTACGAATAGCACCCCCATACGGAAGATGACTGGGGTCTTTACAGACCGATCAGCTTGTTCATCTTTCCAGATAGAGTTTTCATTCTCGCAATAGCGAATCTCTCGCACCATACCCGATTCCTCATCAAAAACCGTGATGCCGCTCTGCATAAGCATCATTACAGCTCCGCTACCGTTGGCTTTGTATTCCTGAGTAGCAGATATCTTCTCTTGACGTCGAATAGGCTTCTTCTTAGTCTGTCGCTCCATTACTGGGGCATCTTCTGTCTTTTTAGGCCGTCCAGGAGGGCGCTTAGTTGATTGATTCATAATAAGATTAAATTAAAGTTTGAAAAAGTAGTAAGAGAGTAAGGGCCGAAGCCCAAACTCAATTACCGATATAGTGTTATCCAGCGCTAGTGGCTTTTACACCTGAGAGAATTACCCAAGCAGAGTCATTCCACATGGCTGTCACTTGCTCTCCGAGAGCGTCCAATCCAATCAAATCCGCAGCCGCATTAAACGGGGAAGCAAACGTGACATTAGCATCATTCGTGGCGTGAGCGTTAATAATAACCATCATTTGCCCTGGGATAGTTCCAGCGGCTACAGTGTAGGCCACGTCAGCTGATCCTGGAGTAACAATGTGATAGCTAGTAGTTACCGCTAGTGCTCCAGGAGCAGCCGTCGAAACAGCGGCTGCATCAAGGAATAAAGGAAATATATGCTTTGACATTTGTTCTAGATATTATGAAGATCAGGAGGGGAAACCAAAGCCTCCCCTCCGTTACTTCAGATTAATTACTTAAGGATAACGTGTTGATTAGCAGCACGAGTCACCAAGTTACACTCAGAACGGTAGTTAAAGATAGCAGTATCCTTACCGTTTGCAGCGTTATTGTGACCGAGTACTCCACCACCAGTTACCCAATGCTCCATCTCACGAGAGTAGTTTCCAGCAGCCTTATAGTTCATCTCCAAAGCTGGCGCCTTAACACCAGACTTAGCGTCAGCAACTTGAGCCAAAGGAATCATAGCACCCTTGTGGATGTTGTTTAAACCACCCAATGTAGGATCGTTCAACAGCTTCCAGTCATGCTTGTGGAAAGTATACCCACCACGAGTAAACGACTTAAAGCCAAGCTGTACAGCCATATCAGCGTCGTTGTTAAACGCACCGAACTGACCAGCCAAACCAGCAGTCACCTGTGTGGCGATACCAGTAGCAAGCATATCGTCGATATCCAAAGATGTTGCTCTGTTGACGTACATAGCGTACTCAGCAGGAGCCCCTTCTTTGTCGAGTTCAAGGATGATTGTGTCAATATCGCTCATAGAAGCGAATGAACCTTGAGCACCACCAGAAACTTGAGCTGTAATACCTCTTTCCTCTACAGCAGAGAAATAGCCTTGAGATCCAACAATCTTATCGTCAGAGCCAACTGTTACTCCTCCGAGAGCGCCGTCAGCGACTTCAGAATACAACAACATCATCTCACGTTGGTTCATGAATCGCTTGCGAGCATCCATCTCATTCTTCAAGTACCATCTGTAATCACCGTTCACGTTCAACCAACCCACGTTAGTGGCTTGTGAACCACTAACCTCATACATCTCTTTAGTGATGATGTACGGATTTTCGCGCTTCTTCAAGCCAGTCTGGTAGAAAGCTGATGGTTGATTAGTTCCTTGACCGTAAATGTTACCGATAATAGCAGCAGTTCCAGTATTAGGGGTGTCAAGGTCAGCAAGAGCAGATCCGTCCAGGTTCGCCACAGTAAATGTAGTTCCAGTTGTGTCTTGATCTGTAACAACCGCTCTAACACCGCTAGAGAACAACAAAACGTCATTCAAACGAACGACAACAGGGTCGTTTTGTGCAACTGTAACAACAGAGTTCTCCAAGGCGGTAAAAGTAACTGTCTTGTGCAAGCGACCCTCTTCGTACCACTCAACTTTGTCAGAAGTACCTGCATTCTTCTTAGCGCCTGTAAGCTCCAAGAATCCAGTGATACCTTGATCTCCATAAGTAGAAACGTAAAGGTCTCTTACGTCTGGTTTTGTTGGATCGATAAGGTCCGCTAAAGTAACGTAGTTATCTGGTCCTGTTTTTAATCCGCCTGTAGTACCTACAGAAGCGTCTGCTGGGTTGCTAATAGTATTAGCCATAATATTTGTTTTTTAAAAATTAGATAAAACCAAATCCGCTACTATTTTGACCAAGCGCTTGTTTTAGTTGCTCAGTCAAAGAGCTAGATTGGTTGTTAGAATTGTTTTGTTTAGGGGTATCTGTAGATACGTTAGCAGCTGTATTAAGTAAATTCTTCTGACCGTCACCAAGTCCTTTAGTATAAGCGGACTTAACAATCTTGTCAATGTTATCTACTACAGCCCTGTCAGAAGACAGTTTATCGTAATCCCATCTACCATCCTGATTGATATACTCGTCAAAATAACTATCTAGACGAGCATGTTTGTTTTTTAACTGACTCTTGTAGTCCTGGTCTAATCCAAATTCAAAAGTTTTGTCTTCCCCTAGGTCAAACTCCAGACCTGTGAGAGCATCCACTTCTTTGGACATACTAGCAATCCAATCGTCGTTAATAATAGATTGAGGTTCAGAAGGGGCCTCATTAACTTCTGGCGCAGCATAATTGCTACGAATACTGTTAATTTCAGACCTGGCTTTTTGGCCGTCAATCTTAAGTTGCAATTGAGATAAGCGAACCTCATCCTCTGTATAGAGGTCAGGGTCAACTTTGTACTTACTAGAAGACAATAGGCTTAGTTCTTCGAAAGAAAGGTTCGGGTAAGAGTTAGCTAATTCAATTCGAATAGCCGTCATGTCATCCATACTCTCTGGATTTAATGACTGATACCTAAACCAATCCTCTGGAGATCGGCCCGTGTCTTCAACGAACTTTGCAATTGATGCAATTCTTTCGTCTAAAGCTACGGTCTCTTCTTGCTGAGCACTCGATAAATCGTCAATAGAGCTAATCTGTCTTCCTAATTTCTCACTAAGGAAGCCCATGACTGCGCTCTCAACATCACTATCCGAGTACTCTATATTAGTAGGCGCAGCAACGGTCTCTTGTTGTGGTACGCTTTCTTGTTCTTGTGTAGGCTGTTCTTCAACTGGGGGTAGCGTCTCTTGAGTTGGCTCATTTACCACCTCCTGAACAGGAGCTGACATTTGACTTACCTCTTCATCAGAAACAAACGAAAAACTAGGCGTCTGCGCTTGCTCTTCAATTGGAGCCGCTTGGTCCATTGAATTTGTGTTATTCTCTTCCATTAAAATTAAATTATGTGTTTATTAGGCCAAAGTCACAGCAGAGCTATCCAATCCGAATACCCCATACTCAACCATAGTATCTACTCTCGTGGCGTAGCATTTAAATGTTTTATCCACTGCAACTGGAATAAAAGCAAATTCTCCACCACCGATCTTGGCTACAAGATCATCGTTATCCGTGTCTTGATAGACATAGATAAAGTTTTCTTTCTCGGCATCTAAATTCTGAACATACAAATACGCAGACGTTAACTTGTCATCTGCCTTGTATACAACAAGAGCATTTGCATTTACAGCGGTTTGAGCCACTTTAGCTCTAATCATACTTCCCGCGTCGGCAACAAGGCTAACCGTAGCGGTCAATGCAAGCGCACTAGAAAGTACGTCAGAACTATTTAAAGAAAGAGAGGCTCTTACTGTAGCCATTATGCTTCAAAGATTACCATGTACTCAACAGTCATGTTGACTGCGCTGGTATCAATGTCAATGTCGTTTGCACCGTCCCAAGGGAACAAGCACCAATCACCCGCATACAGGCTGCCTAAGTTTAAGTTAGCAGCTCCGAGCTCAATAGTAATAAACTCAGCAGCAGTAGTTGATGTGTTCTTGATGTAAACTTTATGGGCTTTTGCGTCTGTAAAGTCAGCAGCAGCGATTAAGTTAGCCGCTGTAGTAGCAGAAGCATAGAATTTACGAGCCACACCAGTAGTTTGGTCTAGTCCAGTTGTAACTCCAGCCTTGGTTAAAGTAGCTGTAGTATTGAGTGCAAGAGCATCACCAGTTAGGTCAGCGCTTGAAAGTGTTAATGTTGCAGTGGTTGTAGCCATTGTTCTTAGTTATATGAATGCAAATATAGCGATTTGTTTTTATCCTAAAAAAAAGACTAAATCAGATGTAAGCAACAACATTTGCTCCAGCTGTATTAGGAACGCCGATAGCCGTAAACTCACCCTCAACTTCTTGCCCAGCCACTAAAACCATGTCGTACCCGTTGTTGTCAAGAGTCCCATTCACATAGAGCATTGGAGAAGTAACGCCGTAAGTTCCCGCAACTGACACAATAAACTTTTTAAAGGACTTGCCTGTGGGGGCCGTCAGTGTAGTATTAATTGCTCCATAGTGAACTTCGTTAATTGATCCTGGATATCCCATAATTCTTTACTTTAAATGCAAATATATAACTTATTTCTTGGAGCTATTTTCAATGTCTTTGGCGCTCTCAAGGATCTTTTTGGTTGGCTTTTTTCCAGAACCTTTATTTGCTCTTATGTTATCCCACAAGCCCCTGGGCGAAAAACTACCGTCTTTTCTTTTAATAAGATTCATGAGTGGCTTGCTATTTTGAACTTAGCTTCCTTAACGGCATTGGGATGCGGGGCGTAATCACCCTTCATCAAGAAGTATCTCCCACCTTCTTCCATCCAGTGAAACCCATCAGGTGCAGGGACAGCTTTTGTGTCCTGCGTAATCTTTAGTTTACCGCCTTTATTAAGCTTGACAGCTTTCATTGTACTTGGTTCTTAGCAAGCAGAATCTTGATCTCCTGGATGTCTTTCATCATCTGACGTACATCCTCTTTGAATTCTGTGTTATCCGTCTCAAGGACAGCTACACGAGCAGACAGCTTATTGTAATCTGCCTGGAACTTAATCCAGCCGCCTATAAGCGATCCCGCTACGATTAGAAATTCGAAATGACTAATATGCTCTACCATTTTACCACTTTGCTTTGTCGGCCCAATAAGCTGCGCTCATCTTACCCTTTGCTATATTTCTAGCGTGTCTAGCTTTAAAACTAGCTCGCTTCTTCTTCATCTTGTCGCTTTCCCCTTCTTTAGGGGCGCCCGCTGTGCTAGCTCCTTGCTCGCCAAAACGGATTAAACGAATCTTATCCCCTACCTTAGCCAAGACTACATGAGACTTTTTAGCATGAGACGGAGTACGCTTAGGCTTGTTAACCCCGCTTAATCCATGCTTCTTAAGAAGTCTCTTTACTCTAGGGATTGCCATAATGCAAATATAGGAAATAAAAAAAGCCCCATTTCTGAGGCTTCTTAAACTATAAGGTACTAGAAATCAAGAATCTAGAGTCGCCTCAGGGAATGCCTGTGCGATCGCAGCATCGACAATTACGTCGAGATCTGTCCCTCCTGATGCGTTATTATACTGTACGTTTAGGTTGTGTACGAATACACCTCCATTCTCTACTGCTTTCATACTGATGTATACGTTCTCTTCATGAACGCTCACCTGCATAACAGATAGGCTTGGGTTTAGAATCGTAAAATGATTCTCGAACTCTTTTTCGCCTGCGATAGACCAGGACTTTGATTGAAATGAAAATGCCATAACTGATGTTTAATAGTGCAAATATACTTAAATGAATCTATTCTTTAACGCGTTGTAGTTTTGGAGGACTTCGGAAGCGGTGAGGGCGCGGTTGTAGATTTTTATTTGTGCTATATTTCCGTTTAAATACAATCCTATTGTTTCCCTTCCAATATTGGTTGATATTGTTCCGCCAGTACTAAATGAGCCCACATCTTCAGTTGAGGAAACATCTAATTGACCGTTTAAGTATATTTTATAATCATTGCCTGATTTTGTTCCTGTAACACAATACCAAGTATTTACTGATAGAGAGGTAGTAGTGGACAACACCTTATCTGCGGAAGGCGTTAGAAATATATAGTTAGCTTTGTTTGAATTAATTCTAAATTTGCTGAAGATGTGAGTTAACCCGTCTCTTTCTGAATACAAGGTTTGATTTGAACTAATGTTTGACCCTGTTTTAAACCAAATTGATATACTAGAGTTTGTAGTCCCCGCAGTAGTTGCAGGAGGGAATGATATAGACGTATAATCATTCACTCCATCGAAGTCAATACTACCCCCATTCGCACTATCATATGTAGGCCCGTTAGTCAACGTCCCATCATTACCCCCAATCAAATCTGACCACGTAGTACCCGTCCCAGGATAGCTCTTATCGTTTCCTGAATCCACATAGAATACCAGCCCATCCGTCACTATGCTTGGTCCATATTTGTAACTCATATGAATCTGTTTTTAAGGGCATTGTAGTTTTGGGTGATTTCTGTGGAGGAGAGGGCGCGGTTGTAGGCTTGTACTATAGCTATATTTCCATCAACATAGTCTAATCTATTATTAGAGCTATCTATACGACTCCCTATAGACCAACTTTGAGAAGAAGCTGGTTCACCAGAGGTGTCACTTGTAGCTACTGAACCAAAAGAGACTCCATCGATCCAACACTCATAGCTAACTCCTTGGTTAAAATTAACAACTATATTATGCCATGTGCTTGAAGTGATGACAGGGGTTGTAGAGAAATCTCCGAGTGAATTGTCTCCTTGTGTTTGAATAAACAGTTCGCCTGTAGTGTCATAAATAGCTATCCCATTAAATTGGTCCCAAAAAAATAATCCTTGAGAGATACCTGAAACGTCAAGGACATCAACCTTAAACCAAATGTTATATGATTGTGCCGTGCTAGACCCCCCTCCATTGGATATTCCTGTGCCTCCAACATAATCATCAGTCCCATCAAATACAATACTACCCCCATTTCCAGAGTCAAATGTAGGGCCATTAGTCAATGTTCCATCATTGCTACCCGCTAAATCTGTCCAAGTAGTCCCACTACCAGGATATGAGTTACTGTTCCCTGCGTCTACATAGAATACTAGCCCATCGGTTACGATAGGTGCGTTATTTGCAAAACCACCCATTTAGATAAGCTCTGCGTTAGGATCAGTCCACTCGTCCCCAGCTAAGAAAGCCAATATCTCTTCGTGAGAATACTCCTGACTGCGTGTAGCGAGAGCCACAACAGAAGGGGGTTGGTCCCCTTCGTACTTTACGAAACTCTGCGTGTTAGCTAAGTTATTTCTCAGTGTATCTGCCGATGTCTCCATGACTTCAGAGAAGTCGATTGTATCTACCTCTGATAGGTCGAAGACTACGTAATGTCTGTTTTCAAAATGCATTTTATTATGGTTTAATTCCGTATTCGCCTGGCTCTAAAGTGTAAGTAACCTCACCTCCGTTTATCATATCAAGATAAGTATATGTTTTTGGTGACGCTACCTCCATAGAACTATATGTTGCCCTCCATGTGTTTTCGTCTATTTGAACGCATTCTTCAATGGTTTGCTGATCGAAAGCGAAGCCAAAGTTTGGGCAAGAGGAATCTAACCAGTGCTCTTTAAGCTCTTCCTGAGAGCTAATATTTATTGTGTATTGTGCCATAAGTGTTAAGTTGAGTAGAAAAAAACGAACGTAGTCGGTGCTCCATTTTGATTATCAGACAAACCCCAAACATCATTAGACGCTATTGCTCCAGAAGAGACAAGGGTCGGCGATGTGACATAATACCCAGTAGTCCCTCCAATCCTGCCGTAAAGCTCATAACCGACATAAAACAAATTGCCTCCTTTTTTTATAACAGAGCTGGTCATAAAGTTGTAATCCCTCAATACGGACAAACCTTCCCAGTCGGAGTCCGTGCCTGACCTTACATGGTCGCCACTCTTTTGGTCTGTGGTGTTGCCCGTCATGGCGACGTAATAATTACCGTCTCCAGCAAAATAAAGATGCCCGCTTGTGTTTATGAGTAAACTAAAGTTATCGTTAATCGCAATGTCGGACCAGTCGGTCTGAAGAGTCCCGCCAACCGTACCTATTTGAACAGGTATTGTTTGAGTTGTCGTAATGTTACCACCCATAGGTTCATTACTAGCGCATTTCCCCCAAGCAAAAGCTCTTCCGTTCTGTAGAGCTCCGACGTTGTTTTGACTTCCTCTTAATAGAGTAAAACCAGAATTCGTTCCGCCGACTAAATTCGTGCTATCTACGGCGGTCCAGGTGGTTTGGTTGCCAGAAGTGGCTCCGTTTCCATTCATCCCGTTCGTATTACTTCCGCAAGCGTAAAGAACGTTGTTGCTTGTTTTTATAGCGTAAGAGTTATATCGAGCAGTAAAAACACTAACCCAGTCAGAGTCGGTACCTATCTGAACGAAGAAATTATTGGAATAAGCGGCAGTGGTATCTCCCCTGCCCAACGATCCGTAGCCATTTGAACCGCCAGCGTAAAGCTTTCCGCTATTTATGCCAAGCCAAGCGTTCTCGTTCGTTACATCTATATCTGTCCATGCAGTGTCTGAATCACCCACGCCCGTCACTTGGTTCCAAACCCTCCGATCTACATTAGAGCCGCCGCTTGTTGAGTTCCCTCCATAATTTGCGCTCGTTGCAATTCTCCAAAGTTTCCCCGCATTATCAATTATCCACGATGAATACTTAGCATAAACAATTTTAGAGGGTGTCCCCATCCCAACGGGTAAAACGTCTTTTACTATCTGTAGAAGACCGTCAACATCCGAAGCTGTATTAACCACCTGATCAGTGCCTAAAACAAACCCAGGACTATTATCGGAATAAGACCCTCGACTTCCGTCTATTGAATTAACGTTATGCCCCCCTCTTTTTATAAGCCCAGTTGTAGGTACGGTTTCTGTATACGTTCCAGCCCCCGTTAACGGGTTGTAAGCCCCTCCAGAGGCGATGTCCTGACCGTTTATCGAAGCTATATTTGCCATGTCTATTCCGTTATATGATGTGATATCTGGCATTACGCAAGTACAATGAAGTCATTAGACGGGTTAAAGTAAACAATATTAGTAGCGACTTTATACCCAGCGATTCTTACGACATCACCTGTGGTATAACCACTAACGTCATTAGTTAACTTCCCCGTAGTTGTATGCAAATATACAGGATCCCCTACACTACCGCCAGAATCTGTAGCTAAATAAACGAACCCTTTAATAACCATCCCGTTTACGTCAGAGTCTGTCCCTGCGGCAACGGCTAACATACCCTTAGAAGTAGCGACAGCATCCGCGTCTGTAGCTGCCCAGTTCCCTGAGCTATCTAAGTAATAGACATCTCCAGCTGTAGGCGTTGAGGTCCCTTGATACCAGACCTCGCTTCCTTTACCGTAACTACCAGCAGACGACAGCCCTCCGTCTTCTACTTTAATGCTAGGCATAATAACACCCTGATCTTCGTCTACCTCTAGAAGAGGAAGTCCAGACACATCGTTAACACTAAACAGCGTGCCCGTAGTTGTAGTATCTACTTGGAATAAGTCGTGCGTACCGTCGTGTATTGTAAAGGTATCCGCAGTGCCTGTTGGGTCGAGTTCTATATCGAGGTTAAAGCCGTTTGTGTCAATGGTTCTGTCTGCGTCAAGCGTCTGATCAGCTGTACCTATTCCTCCTCCACCTCCGCCTCCTGCTGCTGCAAAAGCAAGGTCTCCACTAGCGTTTACCGAAAGTATCTGACCTGTAGTTCCTGTAGCCGCTGGCAAGGCGTATCCTGTACCTGCTGGATCACCTACCTGTAGCGTACCGTTTACTCTAAGGATGTCATTATCAAACTCCCCATAGATAAGCGGGGTGGTGGAGTTGCTGTTCTCTATGTAGAGTTTGTTAGAGCTTGGAGTTGCTAAGTTTCCAGCATTGTCACCAATGAAAACGTTATACGAACCAGAGGTAATAGAGCTTCCAGCATAACTCCCAAGAAAAACGTTATTGCCCCCCGACGAAAGGGCGGCACCCGAACTTTTACCTATAACAACATTTAAGGTTTTTGTAGAGGACCCAGTGTTGTAAGGACCAAGGGTAGTTCCATGCCCTATAGCTACGTTGTTATCGCCCCCTGCATTAGAAGCAGCTGAATGACCAATACCTACAGTTCCGCTTCCTCCAAACCTGTTTGCTCCATAACCTAAAAGTGTTACTTGTCCCTGATTCCCTGACGACGTTCCAATGTCGGCACCGACCATCACGGACCCCGTATGCGTCTGCCCTGATGTGGTATAGGAAGCCGCACCAGCACCAATAACAACCGCTGAATAACTATTATTCCCAGCGTTACCTTTAGCAGCGTTCACACCTATATATGTGTTGTTTGTCTGATAAGCGCTCAAATATCCAGCGTTAGACCCTATAAAGGTATTACCTGAATTCGAGTTGCTTGTAGATCCAAGGCTTTTACCAGCTTGATAACCTATTAATGTGTTGTTACCCTGAGTTACAGAGTTTCCCGCTAAGTAACCAAATAACGTATTGTTAGATGAGGTAGTCAAAGCAGATCCAGCTTGATACCCAACTGCTGTATTACCTGCCCCAGTAGTTAAAGCTGTTAAAGCTTGGTAGCCTACTGCGACTGTGTTCGCGAATGTAGAGGCTCCTGAAACGCCCATTGCGGCGCTTCTGCCTATCGCAACATTCTGACCCCCCGTTGTATAACGTGAAGAGTCATAACCAATCACGACGTTATCTCCAGCGCTTGATTGTTGACCAGCCTGATAACCAAGTATAACGTTTCTAGGGTTAGTTACTGGGCTAAAATCTTGATTTCCAGCAAAATCCCCAAGAACGACGTTGTACCCACCATTCATGCCTTTTGCGGTTCTAAAACCTAGGGCGATGTTGTAACTAGCCGTACTTCTTGAAAGAGCCTCATTTCCGATAGATACATTTTTTTGAGCGGAAGCACTTAACTGTTGCCCAGCGCTGCGACCTATCCTTACTGAAACCTGTGAGGTCTCACTAACATAATTACTTGGGTTAGAGGTAATTAAAATGCCGTCATTAGCGCTCGCGCCTTGGTCTATCACGAGAACTCCTCCGTCAATCCTAACCTTTCCGTCTACATGCAGTGGCTCATTAGGTGTCGTAGTTCCGATACCTACGTTACCTGTGTTGTAGTAGATGTCGCTACCTGTAGTAGTCCAAGGAGAGGAATCTATTACAGACCATTCAGTGTTATAGTCTGTTGCGTCGATCTTAACTAGAGCTTGACCCGTAGTGCCTCCAGCTGGGATGCCAACGCCATCAGTACCGTCATCACCAGCAACACCCTGAATACCTTGAATACCCTGAGCGCCTGTATCACCTTGCAATCCCTGAGGTCCTGTAGCTCCAGTATCACCAGTATCACCTGTATCACCCTGCACTCCCTGAATCCCCTGTATGCCTTGGATACCCTGAGGGCCAGCAACTGTAGAGTCAGCCCCAGTCTCCCCTTGAATACCTTGTATGCCTTGAATCCCCTGATCACCAGTCTCCCCTTGTATACCCTGCACCCCTTGTGTCCCTTGAGGGCCAGTAGGTACAGAGAAATCAAAGACAGCATCCTTAGTTGTACCAGAGTTTACAATAACAGCAGCCTGACCAGCAGACAGAGTCGTTACGGTTCCTACGGATATAGTTGCAGCATCACCCTTTTGGCCTTTATCAGTAACCGTCACCGATAAGTTTGCAGGTTTAATTACGGTTACCGTTGTTGGCGCAGGAACGGTAATATTTACCTTGTTATTATCGCTGTCGAAGTTTATAGCCATTAGTAGATGCTGTAGTATGTGTTGATGTTAGACTGAATAGCAGCCCGCTCAGAAGACTTGTCACCGTCAAGAATAATAATCTCCTGTACGTTACCACCAAATGAGTACTGTTGATTATTCCAGGTATTAAGAATTCTATCCCCTCTAAAATCTCCAGATCTATTGTAACTAAATGTAGAAGCAATACTATTCTTTTGTGCTGTAGTAATATTGCTAGAGTCTCTCCTCACGTTAAATACCATTTGCCCCATTTGATACCATCGAAGAGTGTTACTTCCATCGTCATTAAAGTTGCGGAAGTTGTCCGTTTCGCCGTTGTTTAACTCAAAATTCATTTGATAATCTCTAATCCAAATCCTGTTGTCGTTACCTGTTTGAGTTCCAAAAATTATTCCGTGGTTTCCGTTGTTTACGGTTTTTTGACACACCATGAAAACATCAAACTCACCAGAAGCACTAAACTCAGATTCCATCAACATACCAGCGTCAATTGTTTCTACGCAGGGTTTTCCGTTGTCTGTAATGACAGACCCAGCAGACACAATCTGTGGCTTTCTGCTTGAGTACGAGGTGCTGCTTTCCCACGTGGCGTCATTGCCATCACCAGTGGAGCCGCCTTGGGCCTGATCATACCACTTCACAAGGTACCCATCGCCGCTACCGCAGTGGGTCAAGAGGGCTGTAGTGTCTAACTCAAGGCTAGAACTAAAGCCTATGTCAGCTTCTACGTTGCTATCGTTGACAACTCTTATTGCGGCTCCTCCATAAAGATTATTTAAAAGCCTTAGACTATAAGCGACAGAGGTTCCGCCAAACCCGTTTGCGTCGCCTACAACAAGACCTGAAGCTCCGAGTTGACCAGCGATAACGATCTTAGTTGAAAGGGGAGGCGTACCAGTAGACTGAGCATTTAAAAAGGTGTCAGTAGACTGAGATATAGATGAGGCCAGAGTGGTAGATGTATAGGTTGTTCCCTGTGTCCAATCAGCTGCTGTGTCTGGGTCCGCGAAAGCCTTGTCAGAATAGTAGCTGGTTCTAGTCAAGGTCTGACCAGAAGCTGGAAACGCACCAAGTTGTCTTTGGAAACTTCCCTGCCCGTCAGCTCTAGCTGTGTAGTAGTATTCAATATCCTCTGTAGCACCAGTAACCTTTGACTCAGCGTCAGAATTAAATTTATTGTAATAAAGATTCGGCGTTGTATCTAGGAGTACGTTACCAGAAAGTGCTGGCAAAATGATGTTGTTGGCCGAAGAGTTGCCTGTCACCATAATAAAGGTGCCAGGGTTGGTGTTGTTTATGTTATGGCTTGTTGGACCAGAAAGCCCCGCTGGACTCGTTGAATCCGAAAAGTGAATGGTCTTCAGGGAGCTGCCAAGGATAAACGAATCACCCTTGGTTACCGCTGGTCCAGAATTGAAGCCATTCCAGTTCATGGACCCACTGAAATATGCGTTACCGCCCGTCCTGAAGTGATTTGATTCAAGCGTCCCTATAACCTCTACCTCACCGTAAGACCTAAGCCCCTGCTGAAAAACAGCCTTGTTAGATACTCTCGACTCTAGGTCTAACTCGTAATGCTTCTTGTCTAAACGAATTATCTGATCGTTAGTATTAAAGAGCACATAGAAATAATCTGGCGTAGAGAAAAGACCAGAAGGCCATGCAAAGCCTTCCTGATTCCAAGAGGGGTATTGTGTGCCAAAAGCTTGCTCTATATAGCTCTGTTCAAGATGAACTGGGGTTTGATCATCTGTATATGTAGATAGGTCAAATGCGGTAGAAAGAGTAAGAGTATGCAGGTCGTGATGCTGCCTTCCAGAGACATAAGCTTTGGTTCCGTTTTCATTAAATGTCAACCCGATGACGTAACCTTCGTTATTTCCATACGAAGCCTCTGTTACAGAGAGTGTAACAGACTTAGAGGCGTTGTAAACCGCCGTAGATAAATCCCAAGATGTAGAAAGGTCAAAATGAGAAAAGGTGTTAGGGTTTCCAGCCCTTCCGACGTACATTACGCTCCCGTCAGGGTTGAATGTAACTGAGTACACGCTATTTCCGTGTGAGGTTGATTCTATATCTAGATATGCTGTTGGGGTGGCAGACATAGTGGATAAGTCCCAAGCCGTAGTGCAGGTATACTCCTGAACCTCATCCCGTTGGTCGCCAGAAATAAAGAACTTTTTTCCATATGTTGCTGTATCGCTAGGATCATTGGCAACGTGCATATTGTACAAGCTGCCTTCACGACCTTCACCCCCGATAGATGAAGATCCAAGAAGATCAACCGAGGTAACTGTAGCGGTTGAGGATATAGAGCTCAAATCCCAAGCTGTAGGTAAGTCTACAGATTGTATGTCGTCGCGACCACTTCCAACAATAAACAACCTTGTTCCGTCAGGCTTAAAAAATAAATCTCTTGGGTGTCCTTCACCAAACGGAACCTCAACGCCGCTTGTGTTATAAGACCCCACACCAATAATCTGCTCGCTTCTTACCAGCCAATTCCTTGGGTCTTCGGTGTCTACATAAGAAGATGAAATACCATCAATCCCTACACTTCCTGGCTCCCACTCGCTATTCGTGTTGTTCCACACTAAAGCCTGGCCGTCTGCTGGGGCTGCCGTAGTGGTGTCTACATCGTTTAAATCATCAATGCTTGAAGTTGAGATATCGCCAGCAGGACCAGTTGAACCTGTATTTCCCGTAATCCCCTGTATCCCCTGAGCTCCTGTCTGACCCGTAGGTCCTTGAGGCCCTGTAGGTCCAGTAGAACCCGTAGCGCCAGTATTTCCTTGAGGGCCTGTATCGCCTGTAGGTCCTTGTGGCCCTGTAGCTCCAGTATCACCTGTGTCGCCCTGTATGCCTTGAGGGCCAGCAACCGTAGAATCGTCTCCAGTCTCTCCTTGTATACCCTGTATACCCTGTATGCCCTGAGGACCCGTAGGCCCTTCAACGCCTTGGATTCCTTGAATTCCCTGGATGCCTTGATCACCCTGAGGACCCGTAGCTCCAGTACCTCCTTTAGGGCCTTTCTTCTCTAAAGTAATAGTGACTTTAGCCATTATACAGCAGTTGAGATGTCTTCTTTAACAGTGAAGTTTCCTCTTAAAATAGTAGTCACTTTTGAAAAACCATCTACAAGGACTTTGTACTGCAAGTCATAAGTGAAGCGACCAACAGGAAGCCTGGAAGTTGATTCCGCTGTTGCTCTTAGAGTTACATTGCCTAAGTCGTCTATATTCTCAAAAACAAAAATAGGAGCCTCTGCATCTTTAGTAGTAGAAACCCCCTTCGTAGCCGACTCTGTCAAAGCAGACCCAGCAACCAGAGTTCTTTTTTGAGAAGAGATTTGAGATCCTTGGGGCTGTACACTGTTTAAAGTTTTTATCTGTATGATGAATTCATATCCGTCAGTAAGCAAAGGAAGAGCTGCGGAAGCACTATCCTTTATGTTTAAAAACAACTCAAATGAATCACCTCTTTTGCAAGATACGTCCAGCTTCTCTGATACGTCTAGGTTAGCTTTTTGTGCCATATTAAATAAATGATTGATTCATAGGTTCTTGAATTTCACCTCTACTCCCGTCGCGCTGAGAGATAAGTTTGCTTTGTTCTGCTGATTGCTTTTTCACTCTAGTATCTTTTCGGTCCTCTTTAAGAACTTCAAGTTTTTGCTTAAATTCCTGGTCGTCCGTTTTAATACCGAGAACAGCCTGAGCTTTAATCATCTCAATTTCTTTTCTGAATTGATGCTTTACCTCTTCGAGCTGAGCTTCTAGCTGAGTCTCTAATTGCATTTTCTGAGTGTCTATCTGAGCCTGCATTTGGATCTCTTGCATTTTAGCCTGAGAAGCAGCCTGAGAAGCAGCCTGAGCTTGCTGAGCTTGAGCTTGAGAGTTTTGCATAGCAATAGCTTGTTGCTGTGCTATTCTTTTCTTTCTCCTCACAACTAACAGCCTCTCTGCTTGGTTTACATCCTTAAGCTGTCTTACTGCAATAGCATCCTCTAGGTCCAGTTCTTTCTGCTGCAAAGCCATCTGTATATTCTGCTCTAAGTAAGCTTTGTCTTTATCCTCCATTTCCTTTACCACCTGAACACCGAAGTTGTACATAGGAAGGTCATTAAACGAAGACAGAACAGACATATTCTCTTTACCAATAGCGTTAGCATATATGCTATAAATAACAGAATCAGGAGGTAAGATCTGTAAACACTTAACTATATCCTCGCAAACTTCCTTGAACAAAACCATAGAAGCATTCGTGATGTCATAGATAGCGTTATTGCCTGCCGCAATAGCGTTTTGCTGAACACCTACAAGGGTATCCCCTTTAGGAGTGGAGGAGTCCATCATTTCATTAACACCCGTAGCATCACGGATCATTTTTAAATAATGATTGTACAAACCAATCAGCTCGTTTACATTTCTGATAGAGTTACCAATTTCTCTAACGGGTGGGTTTTGGAACCCTCCTTCTGGATTTTTGCTTCTGTAATAGAAAACTCCAGTCTGTTCATAGATATCATGCAAGTCAAGAGGCTGTAAATCACCCCCTTTACCTAACTGCACATTTTCAAGCCCTTCAATATCAATAATGAGACCGTCTGGTTTTGCTTTTGCAATAGCCTGCTGAAGCTTTAAGTGAGTTAATTGCAACATGTCCGCAAAGCCCATACACCCGTCTACCATAGACTTAGGCATCATATTACGGATGTTAGTTGCAACGACCGAATAAGAAAGTCTAGCCTTGGAAATATCTTGAAGGTTTTTAGGGGAGTTCTTAACTCTACCGTAATTAAAAATTACATCCTCTCCAAGTACATAGCTCCCACCGTAAACAGTGCTAACCTCCATTTTGTGAGGCTTTCTCTCAAAAACACTCCCCTGCTTAGACTGATAATCAAAGCCTTTCATAAAGAAATTAGTGTTCCCAAACTTGTTTTCTTTCTCTTCGAAATAAATACAATCGACAGAGATAAACTCAAAATCAAGGACATCAACCATGTACTCGTCGTAACCGTACTCGCTGCGGCTAAGAGACTTGTTGTAGCTACTCCTGTTCAACGAGGCTGAGCTATTGCCGTTCTTCCCGCTTACGTTAGTTGCGATTTTTTTAAAGACGTCTTCTTCAATTTCGTGACCACCTAACCTCTTAAGCTCTCCGATAGAGATACGCTTTACATGGCCCCCATATATAAGGTCTTGAAAGCTAGGGTCTTCTGTATAGCTATGAATAAAGTTGACTGGATCAACGTACTCTGTCTTAATCCCTTCATTTGGATCATTGCTTCTTTTCGTGACGGCCATGCCTAGCGCCACGATATCATTAACGCACCGTCTAAATGTTCCGTCAGTAAAATTGTTCCAGGACAGAGTCATGTTTGTACCTATCTGCGCAGCAATCTCAGCATCAGTTTTTATGTTTGTCCCCATAAAAATCTCAGCCTCTTCAGCGGTGTCAGGCAATTGATCGGGATCGATATCTAGAACTAAACCGTTCTTTTCCTTAAGCTTTTTAAGCTGCTCTTTAGATGCAATTTGCCGTTCAATTTTTGCTTTTTTCTGGTTCTTTTCAGAAGAAGAAAGCGGATCAATAGCCTCAAGATTCGGATAAGGATTTCTTGAAAGGATTTTATTTACTACAACCCTAACAAACTTAGGCAGGATAGGCACAGGAGTGTAATCCATATTAACTAAACTTCCGTCCCCGTCATTAGGATTTAGGGACCTTAAAAGTTTTTTGTATATAGACGTATCCTGAACGCCATTAGCATAATCTCTATTCTTTTCAAATACAGCAGATCTTTTGCCGTATAAAGAATTAGATTCAGATATCTGACCCCACTGAGACTCAATGGCCTTAGCGTACTGTAATCCATACTGCTGAGTTTCTTTTTGTGAAGTTTCAGCCAACGGATCTGGGAAAGACATGCCTTTATTCTTGTTGTCCTGATTGTTCATGTTGATGTCGCAGTCTTACGTATTTTGCAAATATAACAAATACTCAGTAGACCTTATATCTCCTGAAAAATTGCTTGTCTTCAAAGTTAGAACTTACCTTTTCTTTCTTAAATTTCTGTGCACCCAGCAAGGCTAGCCCAGAACTAATTGTTAAGTCAAACTTAGTTCTCTTGTCTATCTTGTAGCCAATCCAGTCCTCTAAAGTCCTGTTAAAGTACATATTGCCAAACTCATCAGACTCTGGCTTTATACCTACGTGATCGTGGATATAAGCCTCGATAGCCTGAGCGTGAGACTGGATAACATCCTGAGAGTTAGAAGGAATACCTTTAGTCCTTACGTTTATAGAGGAATTGCTAGTTTTAAGGTGCTCTGGCCGATCCATGAGATAACCGTCATATCCTCTCGACTCAAAGTACCTTACGATGCCGTACTTATTGTTCTCCACCAGTAAAGGATACCCATAAAAGAAAGCGCACATAAGGACGTCTTCATAGAAGATACTGGCTAGGTCTGGACGAGAAGCATACTCCACTACAAACATATTTGCAGGGACATCCATGTTGAATTTGTTGTACATATGGAGAGCTCCTTTAGACCCTCTACCATCCACTGTAGCGTCTAGGTCATATGAGTCAACCCCGCCTACCCCGATATGTTTATTAGGGGCGATCTTCTTGCCTCTTTCGTCAGCCTTGTTGTTCCTAAGATGATCAGGCGGCATCCAGGCAACTCGGAACCTTCCGTTTGGATCTGGAGAGAACACTACTTCTTCATCTTTCTTTCGCCACACAAAGTTGCCCTGTACGACAGGATTGGGGTATAGGTCGTCATTAAACTCTATCTGCTGATAGATCTTACCTATATTAAATAAGCTTCCTTCTATGCTGTCCCTAAATGCCTCGTCTGTAGTGAAAGGGAACTGCCTAATAACCTCATTGAGCTCCGAGGGGTCATCTTTAAAAGATTTCCTATCGTTTTTCAAGTAAGTCTTACTCCCTTGGTCAATCATTTCCCCGTCAATCCCTTCTACAGGTTTTTCTGGATCTTCTATAACCGCATTACCGTGCTTATCGAAAAACCCTTCTAACGCCTCATAGGCTGGTATAAAAATCCTGTACATCCCAGAGCGCGTCCGCCCGTTGTCGTTTCTCTGAGACGGATCTGAGTCCTCCCATAAGTCTTTGTATTCGTCCCCTCCTTTACTCATGGGGTTTACAGTACTGCCCACCAGGGCTTTACCTACGATACGCTTACCTACAATTAAGCAAGTCCGCTCTACACGCCACGCCTCACGGATATCGGTAGGCTTTTCCCACTTACCCGCCTCATCGAGGTATAGCATATGTAGCTTCTCCCCGTCATAAGCATTGTTTGTGGTGTTCTTCCAGTTAATAGTACTGTTTAGAGCGTCTCCTTTATAGGATGTCTTGTTGTTTTTAGTGATACGCTTAGAAGGTTCTCTAAAGGCAAGCTCCATACGTGGATTTGTAGTACCGTCCTGGATAGGCTTGAAAAAAAACGGGTAGCCTCTAAAAATAGAGACCACTTTCTTCATAAAGATGTTTTCCTGAGCGTCTTTACCAGTCTTCGACTGAATACCAAGAAGTTTCTCTTTAACCTGACTAGCCTCGTCAACAAGTACAGCACTACAGACATTAGTGTACCCAGAACGGCGACACTTAGTATAAAGCTGACCGAAACAACGAGTGTCAGCTTCACACGCAGCCATGTGGACATAGATTTCTCTTTGGAATTGTAAGAATTGAGGATATCCGACATCGATTTTAGACCATTGTAGAAACATATAGTGCCGCCCTGTAATATACGTAGGGATGCCATTATTGTAAAACCAAACACCGTCACGGCGACGCTGAAACTCTTGTTCGATGTAAGCAGAAAACTTCTTGCGGAACTCACTCGGTTTTTCGTGCCACTCATCCATACTTCGAACCCTTTGCATTTCCTCAGGCATTGGTATCCTTTGCCACAGCTGCATGTGCTTTGGCCGATCATGGAAGAGAATCTTCGATCGGGGTGGTTTCTTTGGAAGGACAACGAGAAGCCCATGTAATTCGATAGCCTCTCCCTCTGTACCGTTAGGGTCGATCTTAATCCCTTGATCTTCATAACCTTCTATGTCTATAAGGATGGACATTAATAACTACTGCCTAATTTATTCATACGACCTAAGCTAGGAACGCCCGTCTTAGGGTTGGTAAGCTTCATCTGGGATCCGCATTCGCAAGCCCCCTCGACGTAATAAGCTTTATCGTCCTTCACTCGCATAGTAAGGCTCTTCTCGTACTTTTCTTTTCCGCAATCGGGACAGTATAAGTCTGGCATAATTCTAAATTTAATTTGTACCCCCGACAGGATTCGAACCTGTGACCCACGCCTTAGAAGGGCGTTGCTCTATCCAGCTGAGCTACGAAGGCATGTAAACTACCTTAAAGTTTTGGTTTAAGTAATCGTCGCTAATCGTTTGATTATCAAAGTAATAACTAAAATTACTTAGAGAACCTTTCCGCAAAGCCACCTGAATAATCTTTTTGTTCTTCGATTTCTCCATTTTCTTTTAGTTCTTTTACCATCTGTTCTAGTTTTTGGCGCTCCACCAAAAGCTCTTTACAATCAATGGCCGTTTGCTTTATGGATTGGAGCTCGGCCTTACGAGCGCTTCCTCCAGCCTCTGGATCGACAGGCTTCTTGACTTCCTCGATCATATTATTGATTGCGACCTCCATGCTCGACATAAGGCGCTGAGAGGCATCTATTGTGGTGAATTTAGATTTCGACATACATCAGGTCTTCTGCGCGAGTTCTATAATACTCTTTACCGTCGATGTTAACGCGGTAATCCATGTTCTTACGAAACCCCACTATATCGCCTACTTTAGCTCCTATCTCTTCAATCCAAGGAGCCTCAAACGCGACACGACCCTTTGTGACAGGGACCTCTGAAAATTTAACCACCTCGATAGTGTCCGACTCTTGAACTTTCTCTTCTTCGACTGGCTCAAGAAGGCTCCAACCCGCAAGAGGGTGTATATCCCCAGTATGCTGATCTTTATAAGCAATAGCCTGATTATTAATAGTATGCTCTGGATCAAAGCGAACAGTATAGTGATTAGGCTCTCCAGTAAGTACCTGACCTTCGTTAAGCACCACGAGATGATGGAAATAAAGCGTGTCCCCAACCTCAACCCCTGTATCGTGTTTAAAAGGCGCCGCAACAACGGGACCTTCTTGGATTCTGTTTTCAAATTCATTAAATTTAGTATCTATAAAAAGCTCTAACCCTCCAGGGGTCGTCATCGTATCCTCAAGCTGTTTGTCTAGCTTGACGATAAATAAGTCGAATGTTCTCATCAATTAAAAATTCAGATCAAACTCTAACATACAGGGCATCTCATCGATTGCTTTCCAAAGGACTGTCCCTTCTTCGTTCTCAATGTACACCAAGTATCGCTTCTTTCCAAATTTAACAAGCGTTCTTTCGTCTTCTAAAATAGCAGAGACTTTTCCATCTCCCGCTCGCATGCCTGTATAGTAAGCCATGCCGTTCTTAGGGTCCTTCCCTACGATTATTTTTCTAATAAGCCCTTCCATTGTATTTAGTTTAGTGAAATACCTAAGTCTCCGAGAAGCCCATCGAGGGGATCTTCATCGGGCTGGTACATTTCGTCCATCAATTCTTTAATTACTTCTAGCTCATCCCTATTGTCTAGGTGAAAGCTGTACATTGTTTTTACTTGCGCTGTCTCCTCTTCTGAGTCCATGTCATCTTCATTAAAAAGCCCGATAACTACAGAAGCAAGAAGGCGATCTTTAACTTCGAACTCTTCTATGAGCTCCTCCATTTTTTTTACCAAATGGTACATCTCCGCTAGGAACTGTGTGTCTTTGCCTTCCATGATATAACTTTGTTGTATTCCAAATATACAACTTTAATTATGCCAAAGTCTCAAGTAAAGAAATCAAAACTATTTCGAGAGTCGTCAAAACTTGCTGACAAGTACGTAAAGCACAACTACCTAAAGAATATAAGGAACGTCAAGGCTGACTTTATACTAAAGAGTAAGATACCTGGCAGCTGGCTAGACTTTATGCTATGGACATATGACTTAGAGTTCTTTACTATATGGTACGCGGCGGACGAGTATGGAATGTATAAAGACAACCTAGCGGACAGATTAATATATCCTATGCTAAAAGAAGGCTATTTATACAAGCACTTCGATAAGCTCACCCCGTCTCAGACGATGGAAGATCACCTGTTTCGTGATGAGACGAAATACAACTACCGTGTAAGATATGCGCTATCGCAGAAAGGCAGAATGGCGGTACAGCGTTTTTACAACGCACTTTAAATGACCTTATAGTGAATCCCTTTAGAGTCTCTGTAGGCTCTCTTCACTTGTTTTCTATTAGCTGGCTGGCTCGGAGAGTAAGACCCCTCGTTTCTGTACGATACATGAACCCAGTCTGGAGAGTCGTCATCGCCGAACTCCCAGATCAGCTGATCGAATATAAGGTTCTCTTTAATAAAACGAAACAACTCTCTATTGGTTACCCTACCGTATACATCGGCATCGATATCCAGAGCTTGTCCTGATTTATGCTGAGAGTACTTACTCCCTCCTATAGCCTTATTTAATTCTTTACATCTAAACCCAGACGATATATATAAAGGAACTCCGAAGTGATCTCTTAAGGGTTGGAACACTTCTTCTGCGATTGCTCTGAGGTTCTTAATATCAAATTCTTCAGGACTGTTGTCTATCCCCAGACGATTTGCCGTATTTGATTTCGTTACTTCCTTTAGGGTGAGGTTTTTGCTTAGCTTCATTAAATTTATTTTTTTCTGCTACCCAAGCTGGGTTGATTCTCTTTATCGACGGGTTGAAATAATACTTTTTCAATCTACGATTGGTTAACTGATCTGGATCTCGGATTAGGAAAAACGAAAACTTTGCCTTACCTTGAGATCAGTGAATCAAAAATACGAAAACCAATTTAATCTTTTCACACCATGAAAAACATCGTTATCCTTCCAATCGCAGCTTTCTTCGCTGTATCGTTTCTTTCTATCCTTGACCCTGCACCTCGTCCTACTGGCGATGTAGTTAAAAGCCGAGCACAGTTAATTGAGAATGCTATCGTACACAATATGATTGTACAGCAGCAGAATAAGTTGGCTAATATTAAGCGTTAATCTACGTAAGGGGAGATGTCCACACCTCTTTTTTCTAACATACCAAGAGCTTCCATAAAGGCGTCTTCTCCAAGCTCAGACTGAATATCCTTAAGAGCTCCTTGGGTTTGTTTTTGATAAGATCCTTTAGAGAATCCAGGCTGAGATGTAATTTCGGGGAGGTAGAAATAACGCTCCTTCCCATCCTTGGCTCGTCCCGCAACTCCCATAACGCCTTTGTTTGATGCTTCAGTATATATCCCTGAACCGCCGCCCCTTACTATAGGTCTAAGCGAGTAATCAGTAGAAGCTTCTTTTTCGGGCGTTTCTTGAAGGTTACCCTTTATGCCTGGACGCTCTCGATCGTTCTTAATAGGTCTAAATCCTCTAGGTCGGATTGGAGATAGATCTTCTCCTCGCAATGAAGTTTCTTCAGTTTCTTCTCTGTTGCCCATTGCGAACCGAGCAGCTCCCAATCCTGGCATAACTTGACTTGTGGAAGTACCGCCACCCTCACCGCCTCCGAACGACTTAGCTTCTACAGCTCTATTCCTTTCTTGAAGGCCCCTCATTAATCTATAGGCTTTCTCTTTCTCCTCTTCAGGATCTCCGTCAACACCTCCATCAGCATACACCTTACCACCAGCAGCATACTTTTGTAGCATATCGTACATAGTAGGCTGTCCCTCTCTATTGGGAATAGTTCTTTTATTTCTCATAGTTATGATGTTGCGATAAATACCTCCAGCTCGCATGCAGCAGTGTCTGCTTTAACGTGCATAGAGTCAATGTCAATGAATGCTTCTGTGGCGCTTGTACCCGTAGCATCAGCGTACAGCTTGGAGTTACCAAGTATAAAGGTCTCTTTAGGTTCTAGCTTAGCGTAGTACTGAGTTGTACCCCCTACAAGGCGCAATTGAATAAAGTTGGTGTCATCTAAGTTAGTGAGACGCAAGTGCTTTACGGTGTTGTCTGCGTAAGTGCCAGCTGCAATAGCCGTGTCAAATAACAACAGACTCTGTTCCCCTGTCCCTACGTCAATGATCTTATGCTCGGCATTGTTAACCCCAGCAATAGAAATATAATTGTCGTTCCCAACGTCCTTGCCGTTAAGCACTAACTCTTCTTTGATTGTTACCTTTAAAGTAGCCATGATACAAATATACGGTATTTATCCTTTTAGGATTTCACTTACAGCCGCAAAGGTTGACGTTAGCTAAAGAACAAATAGCACAGGTAGATTCTTCTTTTCTCATATCACAAAGATAAACAAAGAAGCTTATATGCTTTCTTGTGTTTAAACCCTAAAAACTAAGAGGACAGTCTTTGCGCCACCACAACATTAAGCTTGAGTGTCTCTGCGTTTACGCCAGAATGCCCAATTGGGTTTATGTACTAACAAGCGTCGTTCCTAATTTGCTTTAGCGAAGGTACAACAAAAAACTTACAAAGTCAAGCCCCAAATGCATATGTGTAAAATTATTTTTCGACTACTATAAGCCTTAAGGACAGCCTATGATCAGATATCGATACGCAAACCCCGTGGCCAAACGCAAAAAAGCCCAGTAATACAGAGTTTGGGGATTATATATAATGTAGGACGTTCCAATCTCGCGCGGAAAACCGCATGTGAAACCCCCCTACCCATAATGCACGCACCGTTTCGCCTACCTTTTCAGCTTTCAAGGACAGCTTTAACCAATCAAGGCTAAGTGGTTGAGAATCAGTAGGGTTAGCAGGAGTTGAGTAACGTAGGGGTTGAGGCAAAGGAACAATCCCCTCGTACACATACGTACACACATACACACACTCATACGCGAATGCGCACATACACACGCACATATACACGCGGACGTAGGTACACGGGGCGAAGGCGTGAGCGCGGATGCAAGCGTATGCGTCTGCTCGGATGCGGATGCGTCTGCGCGGATGCTCGGATGCGGCGGATGTGATGCGGATGTGATGCGGATGCGGCGGATGTGCGGCACATGACATGAGCTGTATGTGAGGAAGGTGAAAAAACTTTGCCTCTGCAGCCCCTATAAACGCTCACTTTCTGAAAAAACTTTGCCTCAGGACTTGACAAAGGTGTTTGAATCACTTAACTTTGCCTCGAACCGACGCCGTTGTTGGTTCATCAAAATCTCTTGAGTATGTCTACATACACTCCCACCCACTGCCCTGAGACGGGCCGCAAGTTCACGAAGGCCGAACGCAAAGCCGCAAACAAAGCAAAGTACGCTACAGAGCGCACGGTGTCCAAGCCCAAGCCCAAGCGCAAGCCGAAGGCTGTCAAGGCTGTCAAGGTCGCTAAGGTCACACTCACAGACGAAGCGAAGCTTTTGAAAATGACCAAAAAACAGTTGGTCGCACTCATCCTTTTTCCTAACCCTGAGCCCACACCTACACCAACACCGAAGGTGAAAGCGAAAGCCAAAGCAAAGCGCAAAGCAACCCCTGCAATCAAGCGCCCTAAGCGTTCAAGTGAGGCAGGCATGGAGCAAGCACAAGCAAGAGCAAGTGTAGGTGTAGGTACACCGAAGAAGACGAAGGTTGTTGACGCTGCGACGGGCGGCAAAGCTGAGGTGTTTAAGACTCGTATGGCGGTGCCCGTAGAGGAGCCGAAGGCTCGTAAGAAAGAGATGATGAAAATCACCTTGCTACCTGGCGAAGACGTACTCACAGCGGTGCGCCGTGTGCAGATACAAGCAGAGCAGGCATCTGCTGAGGCCTCACGATTGGAGGCTGAAGCACTACTAAGCACTGAAGCATGAGCCTCTCATTTAGCACATACTCACTCGACCGCGTCACCACTCACACGAAAGTGTGGGCGGGGCGTGCGACGGAGGCGGAAGTCCGCGAAGGCAAGGCATGGTATGCTGAGGCGATGGAATTTACGAAGTACCTATCGGTAACGTTCAACCTTTCTCAAGTGGTGAGTGCGGGCGTAGTCAGTGCCCTAAGCCCGAATAACAAGTGGGAGCGCAACAAAATAGATGCTTTCAACCTCATCCAAGCCTTCAAAAATGGTGAATCTATGGACTCGGTCAAGGTATGCACCTACGGGGCGAACAAGCGCAGAGCATGGGCGATCATGTCAGGAGACCTAAAAATGCTCCGAAAGGCTAGAAAAACGCACGCTTTCGCTCTAAATGTAGGTATGATGGATGAGTCTGTGGTGACTATAGACAAGTGGATGCTACGTGCTTTCGTGAGTACGTCACAGACACCCAAGGACCTACCTACGAGCATAACACCCATCCAGTACGACCGCCTGAGCGCACACTTCTGCAATGTAGCGAAGCGCATGGGGCACAAGCCATACGAACTGCAAGCGATTATATGGGTGACCATCCGCAACCGATGGGCTGTCTAACTCACTGATTCACAGCGATTTTCGGTCAAAAACTTGACTTTAGTGTTTAAATGTCTTATCTTTGTAACCGACGGCAACGATGCTGTCACTCTAAATCTCTCTTGTCATGATGACACACACATTCAACACACTCAACGCTATAGAGCGGGGGTGCTTAAATAGCTTCGAATGATGAATCCTTTCTTTGAATTCTCACTCGGTGAGATGGTGGAAGCGTATACGTACTTCACTCACATACAAGATTACGAAGCTTGTAGCTTAATAGGCGAAGCCTTCGACCAAACAACTTCAGTTGAATTTAAAAACCTAATATGATGAATAGACTAATATTTGATGAGGCGTGCCGCTTTGCCTATGGCAAAACAATGATGGACGGGGGATCGACCGTGACCACAAAAGATGCTTTTTGGTATGAAATTCCAACCGAAGGTTATGTGGTTGGCGGTTTATGGGAGGAAGTCAAGCTTCCGAAGGAAATTTGCACTCCGAATCTGTTCCGTTCTGTATGGATGCGATATATGGAGCAAGCGACTAAGATTTGCCAAGGGGAAGGTGCTGACTATACTGTAAGTATAGGGACTTGGATTG
>Ga0206129_10001803_pt1 | contig 28009 bp, 24 predicted proteins | sample Helgoland_Spring_8_FD_148616 | JGI IMG/M metagenome (GOLD analysis project Ga0206129, IMG submission 148616) | Pelagic subsurface seawater microbial communities from Kabeltonne, Helgoland, North Sea - Helgoland_Spring_Bloom_20160502_2 | ecosystem: Environmental > Aquatic > Marine > Epipelagic ...
AGTTATGCGAACTTGAAAAAAAAAATGGTGTTAAAAAATTTATATTTGCATCATCAGGTAGTGTTTATGGAATTAAAAAAGAAAAAAAAGTCCATGAAAAATTAGATTTAGTCCCAATAAGTGATTATAATAAAACTAAGATGATAGCAGAAAAAGTTATCGAAACTTATAATAAATATTTTAATTTTTATTTAATAAGACCTGGGACTGTTTTTGGATACTCTCCTAGAATGAGATTAGACCTCATGATAAATATTTTAACATTTCAAGCCTTAACCAAGAAAAGTATTACTGTGTTTGGTGGCAAACAAATTAGACCTTTTATACATGTCAATGATATGGTCGACATTTATCAATTTTTTTTAAATAATAAAAAAAAATCTGGAGTTTATAATGCATCAGCTGGTAATTTAAGTGCATTGGAGACGGCAAATGAAATTAAAAAAATTATCCCAGATTGTAAAATCAATATACAAAAATCAAATGATCCAAGATCATATAGACTGAGTAATGAAAAAATTGTGAAATCTGGGTTTAAATTTAAAGTAAAATTGAAAGAAGGAATTATAGATTTTATAAACAAGTTTCATGATGGAAAAATTAAAAAAACTCCAAGTGCATATTCTATAGATTTTATAAATAAAATTAAGAAAGCATGAATAAAGTTTTAATTCTTGGGAGCAATTCATTTGCGGGCTCATGTTATGTTGATCACCTATTAAATAATAAATATCAAGTGTATGGTGTAAGTAGGTCTAAAGAAAGGAAAATTGCCAAATATAAATTTAATAAAAATATAAAAAATTTTAAATTTATTAAAGCTGATATAAATAAAAATATAGGTGTATTTAAAAAATTAATTCTAGAAAATAAGTTTAAATATATTGTTGATTTCCTGGGACAAGGAATGGTCGCTGAAAGTTGGGAAAATCCTCAGGATTGGTTAAAAACAAACATCACTAGCAAAACAGAGCTAGTAAATTTTTTATTAAATAAGAAATTCTTGAAAAAATATATAAGAATTTCTACACCAGAAGTTTATGGATCTTCGTCTGCTAAAATGGATGAAAAAAAATCATATAATCCGTCTACACCTTATGCAATTACACACATGACAATAGATAAGTATTTAGAAATTTATAATAAACAATATAAATTTCCTTCTGTAATATTAAGACTAGCAAATTTTTATGGTGAAACTCAGCCTTTGTATAGAATTATACCAAAAACAATATCCGCAATAATTAATAAAAAAAAATTACCTCTTCATGGTAATGGAAAATCTTTAAGATCTTTTATATATATAGACGATTTTTGCTCTGCAATTTATTTAGCAATGAAAAAGTCTAAAAATGGTAAAATATATAATGTTTCTTCAAAAGAAATAATTTCTATCAAAAATATTATAAAATTGATTTGTTTTAAGATGAATTACGACTATAAAAAATTAGTAAAAATAAAAAATGATAGAAAAGGTAAAGATTTTAAATATTTTATGAACAGTAATAAAATAAAAAAAGAATTAAATTGGAAAAATAAAACAAATTTAAAAAAAGGATTACAACAAGTAATTCAATGGCACCTTGAAAATTTAAAATTTTTAAATAAAGAAAAAAATATTTATATACATAAAAAATGAAAAACTTTTTAACAAAACAATATACCAAAGATAAAAGATTTAAAATTCGTCACAACTATTTGACTGAACAATTCAAAGATTATCCAAAAATATTTAAAAAAATTGAAAAAATTATAAAATTCAATGATTTTACTTTAGGCTTTGAAGTTGAAAAATTTGAAAACAGTTTTAAAAAATTGATAAATGCAAAATATTGTATTGGTGTAGGTAGTGGGACAGATGCAATTTATATGGCATTAAAATCTCTTGGTTTATCAAATAGTGATGAGGTAATAACAACTCCTTATACGTTTTATGCAACCATAAATGCAATTGTTCAAGCTGATTGTAAACCAGTCTACGTAGATGCTAAAGATGATTTTAATATTGATCCTGATCTTATTGAAAAAAAAATTACAAAAAAAACAAAAGCTATTCTAGTGGTTCATTGGGCTGGTAGAATATGTGAAATGAATAAAATAAAAAAAATTGCAAAAAAACACAATCTTTTTATAATTGAAGATGCTTGTCACGCTGCTTTAGCAAACATGGATGGCATATTTGCTGGCAACTTTGGTGATATTGGTTGCTTTAGCCTACATCCTTTGAAAAATTTAAATGTATGGGGCGACGGTGGTATGATCGTGACCAAAAATAAAAATATTGAAAAAAAACTAAAACTCTTAAGAAATCATGGTCTAATTAACCGAAATGAAATTAAAATTTTTGGAATCAATTCAAGACTGGATACAATACAAGCGGTTGTTGCGAACCACTTGCTTGGTAAATTAAAAGTTATAACAGAAAAAAGAAGGTCGAATGCTCAACTTTTAGATGAAGGGTTAAAAGATCATGGAAACATTATAATTCCAGAGAGAATAAAAGGTTTGTACGAAGTATTTCATTTATACTGCATGAGAGCAAAACAAAGAGATAAGTTGATAGCCTATCTTAATTCAAAAGGCATTGATGCCAAAAAGCATTACCCTATACCAATGCATTTACAGACACCAAGTAAAAAAATTGGTAAGTATAAAAAAGGTGATTTTCCATTTGCAGAAAAGCTTTGTGATGAAACCATATCTTTACCAATTCATGAATTTGTAACAAAAAATGAAATCAAATATATTATTAATAATATAAAAAAATTTTATTCAAAAAAAATTAATTCGTAATCACCAGAATAACCAAATTCTTTAAATAACCATCTCCATTCCCTTGGGCTAAAAAAAGATTCACATGTGAGTGCCCAACACTGTAAATTAAATAGTTCTTTATTGTTCCTATAACTTTCAGTCATTACATATTGCAACTTGCTTACTCTAGAAATTTCTTTTAAAAAAATTTTTATCTTATTAATTTCTAAATTATGGATACAGCCTAGTGAAATAGCTAAGTCAAATTTTTTATTTTTGAAATTTAATTTTTTTCCAGCATCCCCAATTTTTAAGTATTTTTTAATACTTTTGGGAGATTTTTTTATTGCATAATTGGAAATATCAATGCCAGTTATGTTGATACCAGGTAATAACTTTTTAATTTCAAATAATAAAAAGCCTTTACCACATCCAATATCTAAAAGTTTAGAATTATTTGTTAAATTATATTTATTGATAATTTTTTTAGCAACTGGTGTCCAATAATTTTCAATATATTTATATCCACCATATCCAGATTTACGACTTCCATCCCAATAATCTTTAGAATATTGTTTGGCCAATTTCATGTAAAAAGGTTTATTGTCAATCATCCTTTTTAGGTAATTTCTGTTTGTAGACTTATGAATAGATGTAAATAATTTAAGTATTTTCATTAAACCTTTTAATCACTTTAGCATAAATTTTTTTTTCGCTAATTCCACAATAGTTTAATAAATCTTGTTGACTTCCATATTTTTTAACAAAAGTATTATTAATGCCAATTCTAAGAACATTATTAATTATTTTTGATTTTCCTGAATTTAATACTTCTAATACTAAGCTACCCAAACCTCCGTTTACAAGATGTTCCTCTACAGTAACTATAAATTTAGTAATTTTAGAAAACTTTAATAATTTCTTTTCATCAAATGGTTTTAGTGTGTGATTATGTAAAACACCTGCTTTTATACCTTTAAGTTTTAATCTGTTTGCAACAGTTAAGCACTCTTGAGTTGTTATACCAGTGGTCACAAATAAAATATCTTTTGGATTTCCAAATAATATGGATTTGCCAAATTGGATTTTTTTAACTTTATTTGTAACTATTTTGTCACCTCCTCTTGCTAATCTAATATAAAGAGGTCCTTTTATATTAACTGTTTGAGGCATTAATTTTTTCATCTCATTTGCGTCACATGGAGCAATTATTCTCATGTTTGGTATTGTCCTCATTATTGCAATATCTTCAATTGCTTGATGTGTAGGTCCCAATGGAGCATAAACTAACCCACCTCCATTACCAATAAGTCTAACTGGTAGATTATGTAGACCTAAATCAATAATATTTTGTTCAAAGTTTCTTCTGGTTATAAAAGTCGCAATAGTATTAAAATAAGGTATAAAACCTTCCTTGGCTAGGCCAGCTACCATACCAGTAATATATTGTTCTGAAATACCTTCCATAAAAAATCTGCTACTTATTTTTTTTTTAAATTCGTTTAATACGCCAGCACCTAGGTCAGATCCAACAAAAATTATTTTTTTGTTTTTTGTTGCAAGTTGATAAACCATATCTAAACAAGTTTTTCTCATAATTATTTTCCTAATGAATTTTCAATAACTTTTAAATCTGATTCAGAAAGTAAAGATTTATGATGCCAGGTAGGATTACTTTCTGCTTCTTTAATTCCTTTTCCTTTAACTGTATGACAAATAATTGCAGTTGGAAATGTTTTGCTTGAATTTGCTTTTTTTAATGCATTGTCAATTTCTTTTATAGAGTGCCCATTAATATTAATCACATTAAAATTAAAACTTTTTAACTTATCAGTCAAAGGTTCAAGGTCTAAAATTTCTTTTGTAAAACCATAAGACTGAAGTTTATTATAATCAATAAGTAAAATAAGATTATTTAAACGATGCTTGGAAGCAGACAGCATCGCCTCCCAAATAGAACCTTCATTAATTTCACCATCTCCACAAACAACATAATATTTATAATTATTTTTTTTTATTTTACTACCTAACGCCATACCAACAGCAATTGGTAATCCATGACCAAGTGCACCAGTAGAAATTTCAACTCCATTTATCTTGTCATGTTCAGGATGGCCACCTAATATCGAGTTAAATTTTCCTACACTTTCGAGGGCTTTTCTTGATATAAATCCATTGTCAAATAAAACAGCGTAAAGTGCTAAGCAACCATGACCTTTACTCAATATAAATTTCGATTTTTTTTTATCAATATATTTTGCGTATAAAACTCTTAATATTTCAACTAATGACATTGCTGGCCCCACATGCCCTCTCTTTTCGTGCTTTAAACACATTAAGATTAGTTTTCTTAAATAGATTGATTTTTCATCTAATTTAATCTTTTTTGAACTGTTTATTTTACTTCTCATTAAAAAATTCTTTTATTTTTTTGCAAATATGATTAATTTGACTAATCGTCAAGTTTTCATTTATTGGTAAAGATAAAATAGTTTTAGTTTGTTTTTCTGTTATTGGAAAACTTCCAATTTTGTTATTTAAATATTTTGAGGCTTTTTGCAAATGTATAGGAATTGGATAGTGAACCCCTGTCTCAATGTTATTTTTCATGAGATATTTTTGTAGTTTATTTCTTTTTTTTAATTGGATCACAAAAAGATGATATGAATTATACTCACCTTTATTTTCATAAGGTAATTTAATTGGCAAATCTCTCAATTTTTTAAAGTACAAAGATGCAATTTTTCTTCTTTGTTTAATTTTATGATCAAGATTTTTTAGTCTATAATTTAAAATCGTTGCTTGTAAGGCATCCATTCTAGACACATAAGCAAAAGTTTTTGACATATTTCGATTTTCAAGACCATGATTGATTAAAGTTTTTAATTTTTTATAATATTTTGCATTATTTGTTGTTATAAAACCTGAGTCACCACATGCATTTAAGTTTTTTAAAGGATGTGCTGAAAAACATCCAAATTCACTAAGTGATCCACTCTTTTTTCCATAGTATTTTGAACCTATTGCTTGAGCAGCATCTTCAATAATTGGTATTTTAAATTTTTTCGAGATTAATTTTATGCTTTTCATATCAGCAATTCTTCCAGATAAATGGACAACCATAATCGCTTTTGTTTTTTTTGAAATTTTTTTTTCTATTTCTTTGGGATCTATTAATTGATCGTCCTTTACATCTGCAAAAACAGGCTTGGCACCCAGATGTGCTATTGTTGCAGCAGAAGCAATAAATGAGTTTGGTGCTGTAATAACTTCGTCTCCTTTTTTAACACCAAGCAAAAATAAAGCTAAAGTTAGTGAATCGGTACCTGAATTTGTACAAACAGCAAATCTTGTCCCACAATAATTGGCAATATTTTTTTCTAATATATCTATAGTTTTTGAACCAATATATTCACCAGACTCTAAAGTTTTTATAATTAAAGGTAATAAATTAAATTTTTCATTTCTCCATTGTTTTGCAAGATCAACTCTTTTTATTGTTTTCATTATTTACTTTAAAATATGCATTATTGTTTTTAACAGCTCATCTCTATTTAAAAAAATTTCATTATTTAATATTCTTGTTTGATTTGCTGCGGATATAGAGGAGATAAATATTGCCAAATCATCATTCATACCAACAAATCTACACAACGAGAATATTGTTAATAGAGCATCTCCTGCTCCAACTTTGTCAACTGTATTTTTGGCAAATGCTGGACATTTAATAAAATTGTTATTATTACCTAGTACTATTGCACCTTTTGATCCTCTAGTAACTACAACTGTTTTAGCATTTAATTTTTTTTTTAAAGTAACCATCAAATTTTCAGTTTTAGTAAATCTATCTTTAAATTCATACCTTAATTCACTTAAATTTATAATTATTGTATCTGGGTTTTTAAATTTAAATAATCCATGATAGCCTCTGTTTGCTGAATTAATTTGAGCGTTTAAACTATATACAAATTTATTTTTAGATATGAATTGGGCTATTCTATCAGTAACCAAACCATGACCATAATCTGAAATAATAAATTTATTAGATTTTTTTTTATATTTTTTTAAAAGTTTGATCACTTTATTTTCACTATTTTTTGATATTTTTTTTTCATTAATTTCATAAACACCAAAAATTTTTGAATTTGTATTTTTATCAAGATATCTTTTTTTAATTATATCTTTAAAATCACTATCAATAACAAAATCTAAAATAAAATTTTTTGACAATTTGTTTTTAAAAAATGACTTATATTTCTTCTGATTTGAAAAAATACTAATAAGGTTAGTTTTTTTTGTAAAGTTGGTTGAATTTTTTGCTATAGCAAAACTTCCTCCAGCAAAATTCTTTTCAAAATTGTTCTTGAAAACTAAAAATGGATCTTTTCCAGATATGCCAATTGGTTCACAAAATTGATAAGTATCTAAAATTATTTCTCCAAATATATTAGGCTCAATTTTTTTTATTTTAGAAATATATGATTGAATTTCTTCTAAAGAATATTTTTTTTTCAAACGATCTAAAAAAAATTTTTGTTTTTCATCAAAAGTAGTGCTAAATGAATTGATTAATGCACTTGAACTAAATTGTTGGCCTTTAGTAAAATAAATTTTTCCATTAAATTTTTTTATAATTTTTTTTTCTTTTATCAGGTTATGAGTAATATCAGGTTTTTTTTTATAATCAGGGCCTTTTACATAAAAACTAGGTTTAATTAAGTTTAAGTTTCTTTCTGCTGTTGGAAAGTCACTTGCAATTACATAATCAACACAGCTTAAAGATGAAAGAGTTTCCATTCTGGTCTTTAAATCAAAGTATGGTCTTTCAAATCCTTTATTAACATATTTATTAGATGTAACTGAAATTATTAAAATATCTCCAAGTGATTTTGCTTCTTCAAAATGTTTTATGTGTCCTAAATGCAAAATATCAAAAACTCCATGACACATGACTATTTTTTTTTTAGATTTTATCAAATCATTAATTTTTTTTTTAGTTATTTTTTCTTCTTTTAATATTTTCATATTCTAAATTTCTAAATTAATTCTCTATTTTTTTCTAAAAAATAATTTGATATATTGCCCAATCCATAAAAACATCCAATTCTTTTATTAAGTAAGCTTTTATAGTAACTTTGTAAATCTGATGAATTTATATTCTTATTTTTTAAAATTAAAATCATTTCTTTTATGCCATTTAGTATTTCCTCGGGGTCATTTGAAATTGTTCTTAAATTTTTTCTTTCTAAAGCTCTCGAGCTTGCAACAAAACATAAGTCTGACGAAAAAATTTTACTATATTTAACGACTTTATTTTCAGTTATATCATAAATTTTCTTTGGAATAGTTATATCGTTCAACTTGTAACCAATAGATTGTGAAAGTGGAAAAAAATTGGTATTGACGCACGGGGTATTGAATAAATTTGCAACAAATGCAGGCCCTGATGCAGAATTAATGTAAAAATAACTTATTGATATTAAATATATTTGAAGTTTTTTATTAAAAGTATCTGATGTGTTAAGCTCAAAAACGTTTGGTAAATTTAAATTTAAATTTTTGTCAGAAAAAATAATTACACAATAATTTCTAGATGTAAGATATTTAATCGCTAAGAGATAATCATTTAAATCCGAATTTCTACTTGTAAAGTTTTTATCACTATAAAAAGAATTTGTACGTGTGTGTAAAGTAATTATTTTTTTATCAAATATATTTTTAAAATTTTTTTGGATATATTCATTATATCTAATTATTTTTTCTTTTGAAAAATTAAATAAATTTTTATTAAATTTATTTTGATAATTTGAAAAAATTTTATGTGCACTTGAGTTTGGAACATTATGTTCTAAAAAAAATGGATTATAAGTTAAAAAATTTAATTGTAAAAATGGATTTAAAAAAAATATAATAAAGTGATTTTTTATTATTGATATTTTTTCTTCGTATAATGTAACCAATTCAGAATTAGCAGATAGATTTTTTGGACACAAGTAGACAATTTTTTTTAAATCATTATTATTCTGAAGAATCTGATTTTTTAACATCAAATCAATTTGACATGACAATGTTCCAATTTGCCAATATGCTACATGAAGAAATCTATAACCAAGTATCCATATAATTAGCGCAAATGGCATTAATAATATTGCACAAATATTTAACATCAAATGTTTTATAAAATGAACAAACATTTTTAAAGACTCATAAAAATGAGATACATCTTTTTCATAAAGACACCTTTTTAGGCAATGACAAACTATATACAATCTAAATAATAATGAGTATTTTTTAACTATTTTATAATCCCAATAATCTATAGGGTTTAGTGGTTTAATCAAATATTCAAAAAAAAAATTCATGAAGTTACTATTTACACAAATACTTATTAATTGAAACTATTTCTTGAAAATAGATAGCTGTGTGATAATAGATTTTTCTTAAAATGCTACATACTAAAAACTCATTTTCACAACATGGTTATAAAATAATTAGGAATGCAATTAATCCTAAAATACTTAAAAAAGCACAAATTACAATTTTAGAAAAAATAAATCTGGATAAAAAAATTTCCAAAACAAGTGAGACAAATTTATATAATGAATTTAAAAAATTAGTGGAAAAAGTCAAAATTGATGAGTTTACATTTCTCTCAAAAATTTCAAGTCAACTTATTCATTCGGATATAGTTTCTGAAATTCTTTTGGAAAAAAAAATTATAAAATTTTTAAAAGAAATTCTTGGAAGTGACCTAAGCCATATCAACGATACACATATATTATCTTTAAATTTTCCAAATAAAGCTGATTCTAAAAAAAATTATTTTTTTAAAGATTGGCATCAAGAAATATGGTCAGGATCTAGTATCAGAACTGTACAATTTTGGACACCTATTTTCCAAAAAGGTTCAGATGAAGGTCAAATAGAACTAATAGAGGGATCACATGCTTGGGGTCATGTTCCACATAAAAATAGATCACCAATTACTTTACCAAGCAATTTTAAATCTAAAATAATAAAATTAAATAAAGGAGATGTAATATTTTTTTCTACTTTATTAATGCACAGATCTTTAGAATGTAAAAATCTAAGATTAGCTTCACCGATCTTAATAAAAAATTTTAAAGATAATACTTATTCTTTTGAAAACAATAGAAATTGGACAATATTCTCCTATTCAGAAATAACAAAAATAGAGAGAATACTTGGAAATCACTATCTAAGTCCATTTAGAATTGAAAATACAAATGTTAATAGTTTAATTGATGGTACATTAAAAAAAAAATAAATATGAAAAAAAAAGTACTAATAATTGGTGGTGGTATGTCAGGCTGTGCGTCTGCAGAATTATTAAGTGAAATTAAAAATTTAGAAATAACTTTAGTAGAGCAAAATAATTTTTTAGGTGCAGGAGTTAGAACCCATTTTTATGGTGGTCATCCTTATACATTTGGACCAAGACACTTTTTAACAAAAAAAAGAGAGGTTTATGAATATTTAAATTCAAAACTACCTCTGAGAAATTGCAGTGAACATCAATTTATAACTTATGTCGAAAAAGATAACCAATTCTACAATTACCCTTTACATTTAGAGGATGTGCAAAAAATGCCCGATAGAGAAAAAGTTATGAAAGAATTAAATGATAGAAGCAAAAGTTTTACGTCTACAAATTTAAAAGACTACTGGATACAATCAATTGGACCTACCTTATTTGGAAAAGTAATAGAGAACTACAATAAAAAAATGTGGCAAGTTGAAGATTGTAGCGAAATAGATACATTTTCGTGGTCTCCAAAAGGTGCTACTATTAAAACAGAGCAAGAAAGTAAAGCGGCTTGGTCAGAGGCAATTTCAGCTTACCCAATTGCAGAAGATGGTTACAATTCTTACTTCGAAAATTCTGTAAAGAATATTAACGTGATGCTTAACACTTCGGCTAAAATAAAAGATTTGAAAAAGAAAATATTCACAATTAATAACGAAGATATACAATTTGACATTGTTATAAGCTCAACCTCTCCAGATATACTTATGAATTTTGAACTTGGGGAACTTCCTTATATTGGAAGAGATATACATAAAATTGTTTTTCCAACAGAATATGTATTTCCAAAAGATATATATTTTTTATACTTTGCAAATGATGAAAAATTCACAAGATTAACAGAATATAAAAAATTTACTAAGCACAAATCACCAACAACATTAATCAGTTTAGAGATTCCATCTAAAAATGGGCGGCATTACCCATTACCTCAAAAAAAATGGCAAAAACTTGCAGAGTCTTATATTTCTGAATTTCCAGAGTGGATGTACTCCGTTGGAAGAAACGGTAATTATTATTACAGTGTAGATATTGATGATTGTATTTATCAAGCAATGTTGATTAAAAAAGATATCTTGAATAATACATTTTCAAGCAATATTCCTGGGGAAGAATATGGTTTTGAAAATAGAACATAATGTTTAGTTTAAAGTACTCAAATTTACAAAAAAAATTTATTAAACAGGGATATGCGATATTTAAGATAGATAATATTCAAAATTTAAATTACATAAAAAAAAAAGTAGAGCAAATCTTAACTGGAGAGAAAATTAATTTAAATAACTTTCACAAAAGTAAAGGTAATATAGATTTAAACAAGACTAGACTAAAGATAATACAAAAAATTAACAAAAACAATGAATTTAAATTAAAATATTTTAATATTTTTGAAGCAGCTTTAAATGAAATAGTGGGTAGTGAAATATCCATGCAAAAAAATATTGGTTTAAATATTCAGACACCAAAAGATTCTAACTCTTTAATTGAAATGCATGCAGATACTTATGCTGGTGAAAGTAATTTTGAAGTTGTAACCTGGCTACCTTTAGTAAATGTTTTTAAAACTAAATCGATGTATATTTTGCCTATAAAATATTCTAGAGAGGTTGAAAAAAATATTTTAAAATATAATGAAAAAGGAACTGATATAATTTATAATAAGTATAGAAAAAAAATTAAATTTTTGAATTTAAAGTTTGGAGAAGGTTTAATTTTTACATCAAATGTACTACATGGTAATAAAATTAATCTTACTAATCAAACAAGGTTTAGTTTTAATTGCAGATTTAAAAGCATATTCTCTCCACAAAACTTAAAACTAACAAATAAGACAAATTCAAATATGTATTCCAGCGTTTCTCTTAAACCTGCTTCAATTATTGGATTAGAATATATAAATAAAATATAAATGAATAAAAAAAATCTACAAGGATATACATTTACAAGAAATAAAAATGGTCTTGCAATACCAACTAACATCCAAAGTGGGATAATTAGAAATTATTGTGAAAAAAATAATTACAATTTTAAATTACATCTTGATGAATTCTGTCTAGATGGATCATTTATCCAATTGTTTCAAATCTTAAAAAACAAAAAAGATATTAATGCCATAGGAATTTGCTCAATTTATTTTCTACCTGAAAACAAGGACTTACTCCAAAAAATTTTTTCTATTAGTAAGAAAAGAAAGATAGAAATTATTTTTATTTTTGAAAATATTATATTTAAAAGTCAAAATATAAATATATTCATAAAAGAAATTTCACAAATTAAAAAAATTAATTTTTTAACAAAAAAATGAAGAAAAAATTTTTATTAAATCAAGTTCATAAAGAACCTTATATTGATCTTAATATTAAAGATCTTCAGAGATGGAATAAATTAGATGAGATAACCTATGCTCAAATGCAAAGACAAAAATATAAATATGAATTTTTTCAGAAAGCTTTTGATTTAATATACGATAACACAATTGTAGGTGATTATTTTGAATTTGGAGTTCATAAAGCAAGAACTTTTAGATTTGCCATGTCGCAAGCAAAAAGAAGAAATATGAAAAAAATTAAATTTCTAGCATTTGACTCATTTGAGGGTCTTCCAGATGTGAATAACAATATAAAGCAAAATGATAAATTTAAAAAAGGATTACTTATTACCTCAGAAAATAAATTCAAAAATTATATAAAAGACTTCAATTTTTATAAAAATAATGTGAAAATAATTAAGGGTTTTTATGAAAAATCATTAAATAAAAAATTAATATCTGCTTTAAAAAAACAAAAAACAAAAGCATGTTTAATTAATTTTGACTGCGATTTAACTCAATCAGTTGATCAAGCACTTAAATTTTCTATGAATTTTCTGCAGGAAGGAACAATCATATATTTTGATGATTATTTTTCTTCATACAAAGGCAATCCAAACAAAGGCATTCCAAATATTATAAAAAAAAGATTTAAAAATTCAAAATTTGATATTGTTGAGTATCTAAACATTGGTTATGCAGCAAAATCTTTTATCATTTACAATAAGTAATTTAAATAAGTGAATTATAGAAATATTTTTTTTCCATTACACCCAATTGAACACAATGGATATTCTTGGGGGGAAAGACTGACATTTTTCTCAAGACTAAAAATTGGATTAAGAGAGATTTTTTTTGGAAAAAATTTTAGGTATAAATTAATAATTATAATTAATTTTATAAAACATATGATTTTTAATATTTATAATTTAATTTTATTTCCAATAATCATTTTAATCTACTTATGTAATTTTAGATTTATTCATATAAGTTCTTGGCAAATTGGTTCATATGTTCATCAACTGGACACCACTATAAAACAAAATAAATTAGAAAAAAAATTTAGATTAATTTTATTATGCCCAAATTTTATATGTTCAAATGATTTTATATCACAAATATTTTCTAAAGAGATAATTTGTATTAAAGATTTAATCCTATATATTTTTTTTTTACCATTTATACATAACCCACTTATATCAATATCTCCTTGGAATTTTGAAACACAAAATAAAAATTCAATTTTTAATAAAATTCATCAAAATTATTCAAAGAGATTTAAAAAAAGTATATTAAATTTAAAAACAATTAATTTACCAAAAACATTTTTAAAAGAAGACTATAAAAATACTGTATGTATTCACTTAAGAGACGGTTATTATGAAAATTCTAATACTGATAGAAATGTAAATATAAATTCTTTAAAAAAAACTATAAATTTTTTATTAAAAAAAAAATATAAGATAATTCGATTTATTAATAGTAAATCAAAAAAATTAAGTATTAAAAATAAAAATTACTCTGAATTTATAATCTTGTCTGAGTATGATAAATTAATACAGTTTTTAATTATTAATTCTTGTAAGCTTGTTATTGGATCTCAAAGTGGTGTTTTAAACTATAATTTAATATCAAACACTCCTTTCCTGCTTACGAACGCTATACCCATAAATAATATTATGGTTATTAAAAAAAAAGATATGTATGTTTTTAAAAAATTTAAAAGAAAAAATAAATACCTTAATATTAGAGAAATAATTGATTACAATTTTCACATCAATCCTGAAAAAATATATGAAGATATCAGAATAATTGATAATACTGCAGACGAAATATTGAATGCTACCAAAGAAATTTTGAAACTTAAAAAATTTAAAATTAGCAAAAAATTAGCAAAAAATTATAAATCATCAATTAAAAATATTGGAGCTTTTTACACAAATGCTAGAATAGCAAAATATTTTTTATTAAAAAATGAAGTTATTATAAAATAATGAAAACAATTCTGGTAACAGGCGCCAATGGTTCCATAGGAAGCGCAATTTATGAAGTTTTAAAAAAAAAATACAATTTAATTAAATTGATAAGACAAGAGTCTACAGAAAAGAATTGTTTTAATTTAAGTACAATTAAAAATTATAAAAAAAATATTGATATAATAATTCATTTAGCTGGATTTAATCCTAAGCCATACCTAAAATTAAAGAATAATAATGAATTATATAAAAAAAATATCTCTATAAATAAAAATATAATTAACATTATAAAAAACAATAATACTAAAAAAGTAATTTTTTTTTCTTCTTTTTCTGTCTATAAACCAAGTGAGATAATTACAGAAAAAACAAGTATTATAGGGAAGAATTCATATTCAAAGTCGAAACTTTGGATGGAGAAAAAGTTATTTAAAGAAAATATTTCAAGTTATATTTTAAGATCTCCTTCAATTATTTTTGATAGAGCATCAAATAATTGGATATCACAAATAATTACTAAAATATCCTTAAATGAAGAAATTACCTTGTTTAATAAAAATAATTTATACAATAATTGTCTAAGCTTAAATGATTTAAAAAAAGTAATTATCAAATTAATTGATAGAAAAAAAATTAATGAAAAAAAAATTTATAATATTTCTTCAAACTATCCAATTACTATTAATAAGTTAAAAAAAATAATTAGTAAAAATAAATATTACTCTAATAATGTTTTAATAAAAAATAAAAAATCTATTAAAGAATTTTTTAACGACTCTTCAAAAATACAAAAAGATTTAAATTTAAGATTTAAATCTACTTATAAAACATTATCATCCGTATTATCTAAGGATTTAAGAAAAAAATTGATAATTTTTGGATCTAGTGGGTATTTAGGAAAATTTTTAAAAAGAAAATTTAATAAAAATTTTAAAATAATATCAATCAATAAAAAAAATTATAAATCATTTTTAACAAAAAAAAATGATAAAATATTTAAATCAAGCATAATACTTTATTTAGCTTTAATAAATTCAAAAAAAAAATTTTTTAAAATTAATCTAAATAACTTAAATAAAATCATAGACAAAATTCCAACAGATAAGATTGATAAATTTTTACTAATCTCCTCTGCTCACTCCCATAACACAGAATACTTAAAATTTAACAAAATTAGAGAAAAAAAAATTAAAGAAAAATTCAAAGAGAAAGTTTTTATATTATGCCCAGGAAAGCTTTATGGTGATAAAATTATACACACTAATTATGGTATTAATTCTTTCTTGAATGATATAAAAAAAAATAAAATTAAAATTTATGGAAATGGAAAAAATTATTGTCCACATACTCATATTAATGATCTTGCAAATATTACAAAAATTTTTATCACGAAAAATTTAAAAATAAATAAATCCCATATCTATAATGATAAAATTATAAATTTTTTAGATATTGCAAAAAAAATCAAGTCAATTTCCAAAAATAAAAATAAAATTAGTTTAATTTTTTCTGGTAAATCTCTTAGATATAAAATAAAAAAACCAACTTATTTTAAAAAAAAACTATTTAGTTACTCAAATATATTTTCAAATTTAAAACAAATTATCCATGAAAAAAGATTATAAAAACATTTCTCATTGCAGGATTTGTAATTCTAAAACTTTGGACGATATATGTTCACTTTCAGACATTCCAATTCCCGAGATTTATGAGACCTCAAGTCAAAAAGCGCTGATAAAAAAAAGATATCCTTTGACAATTTTAAGATGCAATGAATGCAAACATGTTCAAATTAGCGAAACTATTAATCAATCTAATTTATGGAATAATTACACTTATTTTTCTGGTCAAACTAAAGCTATAGATAATCATTTTAAAAACTTATCAAAACGAATTATTAAAGACTACGAATTAACAAAAGATGATTTAGTTGTTGATATTGGAAGTAACGATGGATCTTTTCTAAAGAAGTTTAAATATAAAACAAAGGTTTTAGGAATTGACCCAGCTAAAACTGTTGCTGAGTTTGCTATAAATAAGAACAAAATACCAACCCTAATAAGCTATTTTGATAATAAAACTGTTCAAAAGATAAAAAAAAAATATAAAAAAGCCAAAATTATACTAGCGTTTAATGTATTTGCTCATACACCAAGCATGATAGATTTTGTAAAATGTGTAAAAAAAATTTTAGATATAAAAGGTATTTTTATTTTCGAAGCTCAATATCTTAAAGATATTCTAGAAAATGATATATTGGGCACTTTTTTTCACGAACATATAAGTCATCATTCAGTCTATAGTTTGAGCAAATTATTTAATTCAGTTAATTTAAAATTTGAAAAAATTGAAAATATTAATATTCAAAAAGGTTCAATATTAGGTTTTGTAACACATAAAGAGAACGATATTAAACCAAACTTTTCGGTTAGAAAATTTCTTGAAAAAGAAAAAAAATATAAAATTAATACCAGAGGAAAAATTATTAAATTTTATAAGATTATAAAAAGTAATGCAATTAATGCAAAAAAACTAATTGATAAATTTCAAAATATATCAGGTTATGGTGCTGCTAGAAGTGCACCTACCTTGCTTAGAAATTTTGGAATTGAAAATAAAATAAATTATATTCTAGACGATCATCATATGAAAATTGGAAAATATACTCCTGCTTCAGCAATAAAAATTATATCAACTAAAAATTTATTAAAAATGATGCCTGATTTAGTGGTAATTTTAGCATATTTACATAACAAGAAAATAATAAAAAAAAATATTTCTTACTTAAAAAAAGGTGGAACATTTATGATTTTATATCCAAAACCTAAATTAATAACAAAAAAAAACTTTAGAAACTTTATCAATGCTTAAAAAAAAAATAGCTTTTATAGGTACTGGCTTTATAGCTCAAATTTGTCATCTACCTCATTATGCAAAAAATAAAAAAGTAAGAATAATTGCAATATGTGATCAAGATCCAAAAGCTTTAAAGTATGTTTCAAATAAATATAAAATTAAACATACATATGAAAATTATAAAAGTCTAATTCGTGATCAAAAAGATTTAGATGCAATAATTTTGACTGTTCCAAGACATGAAACTTATAAAATATCAAAAGAAATATTAAAAAAAAAGATTAATTTATTTACGGAAAAGCCTATGGCTTTATCCAAAAAATCAGCATTAGAATTAGTAAATTTAGCAAAAAAAAATAATCTTATTTATAGTGTCGGCCATATGAAGAGACACGACGAAAGCATTAAATATTTAAGAAAATTATTTTTAAAAAATAATTTTAAATTTAATTCATTGCAGAATGTTTACTATGAATCTTTTGCAGGAGACTCGTTTGGAAAATTAAAAAAATTAATAAAAAAAAATAAAAAATATAAATCACATTTTATTAATTCTGATGTGCTAAAAAATAAAGTTCCAAAAAAAAATAAAATACACTATCTAAAGTTTTTAAATACTCATTCACATGCTATTAACCTTTTGAGATACCTGTTTGGTGATATTGGTCTTCAGTTTAATAATATAAATAAATTTGGAGATGGTTTAATTGGTTTTAAAAAACAAAAGAAAATGTTTCTCTTGAATGCAAGGAGATTATATTCAAATGATTGGCATGAACAAATAATCTTTAATTTTGAAAAATTTAAAGTTTTTCTAAGTTTCCCAATGCCAATGAAAATAAAACAACCAGAAAGATTATCTATTTTAAATCTTAAAACATCGAAAAGTAGAGTAATTAAATTAAAAAATAGTTGGTCATTTGCCAACCAATCAAAATCTTTCATAAATTGCTTATTTTCAAAAAAGAATATTGTTAATAATGCAAAAAACTCAGTAGAAGATTTGAATATTATTGAAAAGCTTTTTATTTAGTTCATTTCCAATTTGGACCATCAAAAAAATATTTTTGGGAGTCATCACAAACAAGTTTAATAATTTCAAAATTTAAATGGCCCTTTTTTTTTACAAGATAGTTAAATATTTCAATATCCTGGGATGTAAAAATTGATTTGAATTTTTTCATTCTATCTAAAATGTCCTTCAAAATTATCAAATTACCACTTTTTTGATTTAATTCTAAAAATATTTCAAAAATAAATAATAATTCTCTATAATTTGATGAACTTAAAATACGTTTTGTTAGGTTATTTTTAATTGTTACACTATTAGGATAAAATAATAATACAATTTTACAAATAAAATTTTTTTCATAATAATCAATTTTTTTTAAAAATTTTTCAATTTTATTTAATTTAAAATTATTAATAATTAAATATTTAATTAAAATCGTATTGATTGTTTTGGTCTTCAAGACTTTCTTTATAAGAAAATTCTTTGAAAAATTGAATTTTTTTAATTTAAGTTTGTGCAATAAATAGAAAAAATCATAATCATATATTAATTGTTTTGAATCTACTAAATTCAGTAAGTTATGAATAGATTTTTCAGATAATTGCTCTAATAGATTGTTCAAAACAAACTCTATAATTTTATTATTGTAATGTGATTTTTTACTTAATATTTTTTTGCACTCAACATCATTAAGGCTAAAAATTTTTGCATAGATAATTTGATCATAAAAGTCAAGATTCTTAAATTCAAAATGTTTTTTAAAAAAATCTAATTTAAATCTATTGTCATATGAATGTATTATTTTCAAAATTCTTAGTTTCGATCGATTACATTTTGTTCTAATTAAAATATTGCTTATAAATTTTTTATTCAAAAAAGAACTATCACAATAAGCAATAGATAAACCAAAGAATTTTATAAGCCAATAATTTGAATAAAATAAACTACGTCTGTTTGAATTTAATTTATTTTTTAAACTTTCGTAGATTTTTTTTTTATTATTTTTATTTTTTTCTAAGAAATTTAAATATTTTATAAATTTTTTTTTTTTTGTATTTTTTATTAAATTTGAAGAAGGTATATATTTTTTTGAGTTTTTATTTTTTTTTAGTATTAAAGATATTTGATTTTCATTTTGTCCACAAAAATATTTTTCTTTAAATAACTCATAAATAACCTCAAATTTTTTTTTGAAATTATAAACTTGATCAAATTTATAGGTAGATTTCTCGTGATGATAATGGTTTTGAAAATAAAATATTCCCTCATCTTTTATATTTTCAAAAATATAATTAAGATAAATATTTATCTGCCTTAGAGACATTTCTTGCATGCTATCCGTATTTATAACTAAATCAAATTTCTCCGAATTAACTTTCTTTAAATTTTTTAAATTCAATCCTTCGACCGTGTGATAATTAAATTCTTTTTTTGGATTTTTTTTGTACTCGTTTAATAAATAATACTTTTGAACATTTAAGTTTTTTTTAAAATCAATGAGTGTAACTCTGGTTTTTTTAATTACATTATTTAAAATTACTTGAAGAACACCTAATCCAGCACCTATTTCTAAAATTCTAATTTCACTATTTTTTTTAAGATAATTTAATATTATATTTGCTGTTATAAGATCTTTATAAAAAATATTACTATAAAAATTATTATTAACATTTACTGATTTTCTAGGATTACCAAGATTTGTTTCTATTACTTTTAAGATAGAATTATTAATTTTTTTTTTATTAAAATATGTATCATCAGGTTGAAAATATGTATTAACAGTATCAATATTATTAATGTCACCTGGCATCTTAAAAAGATCGATTTTTTTAAGAAATTTTTTTTTATGAAGAGTTTTGTGCCAAATTATATTTGTAATCATTTGTTTATTAGATATTAGTTTATATTATAAAATCTCATAACCATAAATAAATAGATGTTTAAATTTGTTAACAATAGGATATTTGAATTATCAAGCAACTATATTGATTTAGGAAATAAAAATATATTTTGTAATCAATTTTTAAAAATAGCAATTTATTTTAAAAATTTTAAATTTAATAAATATTTTTTCTTAGATTTTACTATTCAAATATATTTAATTTTTTTTTCTATAGTTTTGTTACCATTGGCAATAATTTTATATTTCTTCAATTTTAAAATTTATAAAATATCAAATCATTCTTTTGGAGATTATTTATTAGAAATGTTTATTGTTAAAAAAAAATTTAATAAGTATAAAATTCTAGTACCTACTAACTCTAATTATAAATTCAAACAATATGAAAAAATTTTTTTTAAAGAAGTTAAATTCATTAAAAATTTATTTTTTTCACACATCTTAAACGCAATTAGTGTTTGGAATTTTACTACTATTAATATTTTTAATAATAGAGATCAAATAATTGAGCCCAAACATTATATTTATAATTCTAATTGGAATAAAAATTTTCTGAATTTGCGTGAATACTATATTTTTAAATATACAAAAAATAAAAAAATAAAAATTAAAATTAGTAAAATTAAAAATTTAAAAAAAATAATTCCTAATTCCAATAAAAAAATTGCAATAATAAATCCACGTATGGTTAATGATAGAAAAAATAAACTTAGAAATAGTAATTTAAAAAGTTATCTAAAAACTATAAATTTTTTAAAAAAGAAAAAATACAATCTTTTTTTATTCAGCGATAACTTAAAATTAGAGAGATTTTGTAATAATAATGGTATCAAATTTTTTGACATCAATAATCCAATTAATAAAACTATCCAAATATTCATTTTTAAAGTATGCGATATCTACATAGGATCCTATAGTGGAATGGGACATTTTACAGACCTATTTAAAACTAAATCTATTTATGTTGATGAAGTTTTTTATAATAGTTTCATTTTTAATAAAAATTCCTATGTATTACCAAAAAAGATTTGGTTTAATAATAAAATTTTAAAATACAAAAATATTTTATCCAATAATTTAGATAATATTTTTGTAGATAAAGATATTAAAAGTAAAAAAATCAAGTTAATTAATGTCAGCGAAAATGAATTATTTAAAGTAACTAAAAAAATATTATCCAGGAAAGAAAAAACAATTAAAGTAAATAAAAGATTTAAATTACCAATTATGATTAACTACCTGCCAACTACTTACTATAAATTGAATTCAAAGTTATTTTATTAAAAAAATTTATTATGAATAAGTTAAAAGTTTCTAAAAAAAAAAAATGTAGTATATGTAATAAAAAACATCTCTTAACCAAAATAAAATTACCAAAATTAAAATTTATAACAAGTGATGGAAAAGCTTTAAGTCATACCAAGACATATTCTATTTGTCCCAATACTCAATTTTTGTATGCAAACACAAGTCCAAGTTGGACAAAAATCATAAAAAAAATTTATTCAAATTATGAATTGAACTTTGATGGTGTTACTAAAGGTAAAACGACTAGAGAGGAAATAATTGCAACTAAAGTAAAAAAGAAATTACCTAATATAAAAACAATTTTAGAAATAGGGCCTGGATCTGGTGCACTCTTAAGCAAACTTAACAACTTAAATAATTTAGATTTTATAGATGCAATGGATTTAAATACAAAAAATTTAAAATATTTCAAAAAAATAAATGCGTTTAGAAAATTTTTTAAAAATATATATGATATTAAAATTAAGTATGATTTAATCATACTATCTCATAGTTTATTTCATATAACAGATTTAAGAAATAAAATTTATTATTTAATTAAGCAACTAAATAAGAATGGTTATATTTTAATAGTTAATCCAGATCCTTTAAAATATCCAATCCTTCCATTTATTTATGAAATATTTTCTTTTTCTAGTAAAAAAAATATCTTGTCTTTTTTTAAAGGATTTGGGATGCATTTAAAATATGAAGAAAAAAAAAATTTAAAAAATGAATTATTTTTAATTCTTAAAAAAGATAAAATTGTAAAAAAAAACAAATTTGATAAAAAATTTATTAATAATTTTTATAATGTTCAAATAAATTTAGAAAAAAAAATTAAAAATTTGAAAAATAACAGATGTCTAAACATTAGAGGGATGGGGCTTAAAGGTAATTTTTTATTTTTAAATTTAAAAAACAATGTTTATAAAATTTTTGATAACAACTTAAAAAAAGAAAAAATCATAAATAAATCATTAAACTATATTAAAAATAAAAAGGAGATAAAATCTTATAAAATAATTTAATTTATATGAATAAAAAAGATATCATAATATTAAGCTCGTTCTTTGATAAAAATTTAGTTAAAAATTTATATCAATCTGACTTATCTTTAAAAAATCAAAATTACTTAGAACAAATTAAAACAATTAAAAATAAAAATTACTTTTCTAGAATTGACTTAGATTATTTTTTTCTAAAAGAATACTTATCTTTTGAAATATTTGTTAACGCAGATTATGCATTGAATAAACTTTTTGAAGAAGAAAATATTCAATTTAAAAATTATGAAGAAGGAATTCTAAAAATAATTGAAAGATTTAAACCAAAAATTGTCATTCTTCGTGATATAAACTGCCTCTCAATTAATAAATTAATTCAACTTAAAAATTTAAATAAATTAAATTTCAAAACTATTCTGCTTAATGGTTTTCCAATTAGAGAACATAAAATGTATTCTAAATTTGATTATGCGGTTTTCAGAAATCCTTGGTTAAAAAGTAAATTTACTAATATATGTAAAAATACCGAATTAATTTATCATTGTTTTAATTCAGAAATTTTAAAAAAAATTTCACTAAATAATTTTAAAGAAAGAGATAAAATAATTTTTTTTGATGGATCTTCATATAGCGACGGTTTCTATGAGCATAAAAAAAGGTACTTCTATCTGTATAAATTACTCCAAAAAAATCTAATTGAAGCTAATATTTATGAAAATAACAATTATTTTCATAAATTATCCTATTATATTTATAATTTATCAAAAAAAGTAAATAATTCTGAAAAAACAATTATATTTTTTTTAAACTTAATTTCTAAAATTAATAAAAAAATATTTAATAAATACTATAAAAGATTTGACCTTATAGTAGATAGTATAGATAATTTTAACTCTTCTGATTATCAAAAGTTTTACAGAGGTCCTCTTTCATTTAATTTTAGAAACAAAATAAATAAACCTAATTTTGGATATGATTATTATAATAGTATCAATAACTCAAAAATATCTTTAAATATACACACTGAAGCAATGGGATATACAGCTGGCAATATAAGATTATTTGAAATAACTGGTATGAAAAGTTGTATGATTACTGAAAATTTTAATAATATTTCTGATTTATTTGAACCAGATAAAGATATAGTAACATATATAAACTTTGAGGATTTAGAGGAAAAAATTCAATTTTTAAAAAAAAACCTTAGTATTGCTCAAGACATTGCAGAAAAAGGTTTTAAAAAAGTTCAAAAAAATCATACTGAAAAATCAAGAATTCAAGATTACCTGAAATTGATAAAGAAAATAATTTAAGTATTTTGAGATAATTTAAAAAAATTTTTATAATTTATTTTTGGTAATTTTTCAGCTCCCAAGCCCATATTATGTTTTTTAGAATATATACTTGTATAAAAATCACATGACTTGCATATATCTGGATATTTTCCGTTTTCATGATCATCAATAATACTTTTATACTTTGAATTTTTAATAGAAATTATTTCTTTCAAAGAATTTTGTTTAGTATTACCAATTCTTAATGAATAATTTGCATCTCTACATGCACATGCATTTACTGTACTATCTGCTCCTATTATCAATCTTGAGAATAATAATGAACATGCTCCAACTTTAAATTTATTTTCATTATTAAGATTTATTCCTAATTCTTTGACATCATTTTCTTTTATTAAGCCACCCCAATTATTATAGTTTGTCTCGAATTCATATTTAATTTTTTTTAAATTTAAATTTAGAATTTTTTTTATTATTAATGATAATTCTGAATTATCTTGACTTATTTGAAAATCAATTCTATCTCGTTGATCAATACTAATTTCAAAATCGAGATTTTTAACTAATAAAAGTGAATGTAAATAATTTAAATTATTGACTAGTCTTAAATAAGAAACATTATTTGACTGAGCAATTTTAATATGACTTTCTTTATCATGACCATAAATACTAATCCCTATAAATTTAAGTTTTTTATATTTAAACAAATCCTCAATATGATTTTCATTTGTTGCTATAAAATTAGTAAAAAAATAATATCCTTTGATATCTGAGTTTTCTAAGATTTTAAATTTATTTGATATCTTTTTGTCCATGAAAATATCACCACTTACAGGGGACAGCCCAATATTTTGGTATCCAAATTCTAGTGCATGTTTTACATTTTTAGTAAAATCTTCATCTGGCATTACTTGAAATGGATATTGATTTTCGTCTCTTTTTGTGTACCCACAAAATTTACATCCCAAGTTGCACAGACTTGATACCTCAATATTAATATTGTTATAGATATCAGGTATGTATTGCCTGTTAAATTTTTTTCTAAACATCATTTTTGTATGATCTATTTTTTTAAATAATTCTATCTTTATAACTAAATACAACTTTATTATTTTAAATTTTTTCAATTGTTCTTTTAACTTTTTATTTATCATAAAAATTTTTTAGAAAATTGATTTAACTTTTTAACAATAAATTTAATTTCATTTGCATTTAAATTTTCATCAATTGGTAGTGACAAAATTTTATTTTTTAATTTATTTCCATTGGAAAAATGTTTTTTATGATTCAAATGTTTAAACATTTTATGTTCATAAATTAAATTTTTATGTTGTATTTTTGTTTCAATGTGATTTTTTTCAAGAAATTTAATTAATTTATCTCTTAAATTAGTTTGAATAATGTAGCTATAATAAATATGAGAACCATTATTTAAAAATTTTGGTCTATCATATTTTTTATCTAAATTTTGATTATAAAATTTTGCAATTTTAATTCTTTTTTTGATAATTTTATTTAAATTAAAAAGTTTTAAATTTATTATCTTTAAATTAATGTTATCAGATTTGTGATTAAGCTCAGGATCAATTACAATTTCTTTATTTTGTATACCTCCATATTTGAGAATATCGATTTTTTTTTTATAATTTTTAGACTTAAAACTAATACCACCCAATTCTCCATACGAAGAAAGAACTTTCATAGGATTAAAACTATAAATTCCGAAATGACTATAATCTCCTGAAAATTTTTTTTTGATTGACGATCCGAATGATTGAGCACAGTCTTCAATAAGAAATATTTTTTTTTTATCACAATAGGTTTTTAGTTTTTCTAAGTTTTTCTGAAGTCCAGCAAAATGTACATAAATTATAGCTTTTGTTTTTGGTCCTACTCTTTTCTTAATTTTAGATAAATCTAAATGATAATCATTATCTACATCAACCCCTACTGGTATTGCTCCCAAAGTTTTTACCGAAGTAAATGTGGTCATCCAAGATAGGCAAGGAACAATAACTTCATCATTTTTTTTTATACCTGCTGACTTCAAAGCTAAATAAATTGCATTTGTTCCAGAAGATGTTGATATAAAATATTTACTATTCAAATATTTTTGTATTTTATTTTCAAAAGATTTTTTAATTTTCTCATCTAAAAATTTACCCTTTAAAATAAATGTAGATAATTCTTTATTATTTTTTTTTAAACTTGGGTCTCTCTCTAAATATCTATATCTAATTTTCATTTTAAATTTACAGTTTTATTAAAGTATTTATTTTGAGGTCTATGAGAAATTACCAAAAAGGTCTTTTTATTTAAAAATTTAAATATTTTTTTTATAATCTGAATTTCACTTTTTTTATCAAGTTGGTTCATTGACTCGTCTAAAATATATAAATTTGCATTTTTATAAAAACATTTTGCCAAAAGTATTCTTTGTCTTTGACCACCACTTAAGTTTTTTGGATCAAAGTCGAGTTTTATTTTACTAAGATCATCAAAGGAATTTATGAAAGAATTTAGACCCACTAAATAATAAATTTTTTTAAGTTTATTTATGTCTATAATATTATTTTTTTGAAAATTAGTAATATTCTGAAGAATTGTTCCTTCATATATCAATCCATTTTGATCCAAATATGAAATAAAATCGTTATCTAATACAGTATTTTGTTCAACTTTTTTTCCATCAATAATAAATTTTGATATTTGCTTGGGCAAAATTATACCTGACAAAATATTCATCAAAGTACTTTTTCCACTTCCTGATGGCCCTGTTATTAAAACCTTATCACCTTTATTTACTTTTATATTGTAATCAAATATTTTGTTTTCATTAAACCAGTATTTCGCTTTTAGCTCAAATCTATTTTTAAAGTTAACTATTTTATTTTTAATTTTTGTAATTTTATGACCTCTATCAAATTTAAAACTTTCAAGATTCTTGTATACATTTAAATTTTGTTTTATTGTTGTTATTTCTATGTAAGCAGATGATATGTATGGTACTAACCTAATCGTTGCAAAACCAATAATTGATAAATCAAATACAAAACTACCCTTATTTAATTGAAAGTTGCTATAAATAAGTAAATAAATAAGAATTGAATACATAAATATTTGGATTAAATTTTTAGGGATGGTTTGAATAAAATTTTTTTTTATTTTTTGTGAAGATAATTTAAAATTAAGGTGTTTATAAACAGTTAAAAATTTCTTGGATAATTTATTTAAAATAATATCTAAATATCCATGTAAAAAATTCGTATTTAGGATAAAAAGTTTTTTTTTTATTTCTAATTCTTCTGAATAGAATTTTTTATTAAAATTATCAAAAATAAAATAGAAGAATAAAAACAATAAAATAACTAATAGCAATCCTACAATTACAAACTTATTTACAAATATAATTATTATAGAAATAAATAGTATATAGATAATAGCTTCAATTAAATTAAAGATACTTGATGAAAAAGATGAAAATTTTTCAGTTACGGTATTAATCATTTTATCTATTTCTGATTTTTTCAAACTTCTAATACTATTTAAATTTGATTTAAAAAATTTATTTAATAAATCAGTGCTTGAAAAAATTTTAATTCTTTGTGTTAAGTAAATTTGAATAGTATTTTTTAATAACGATATTAAATTTGAAAATATAAATGTAATTAAAAAAGCCAAACAAATGATAACAAAAATATTATTCTCAGAAATTTGTAAGTTATATTCGTTAATATAGTCTATTAATTTAGTTTGAAGTATCAATTCTGGATTAAAAAAAGTGAGAGCTAAAGGACCCACAAGAAGAATATTTAATGTTTGCATTGTGGCTCCTAAAAAAGATAGTGCTAAAATTATTAATACTAAATTCTTTTGATTATCTATGATTTTTTTTAAAGAATTGAATACTATTTTTATCATTTATATAATTTAATTAATTTATTTTATCTTATTTTTAAATAATATTTTATTAAATTTAATCTATTACAGTGATTAATTTTTTTCTTTTTAAAATTCTCAAAATTTTGTGCTCCAATATTAGGTCATGATGAACACTAACCTTCTCATTTTTATGATAGTGTGATCTAAAACGCATATTTTCCTTTAAATCTAATCCAAAAAAAATTGGCTTAATTTTATAAAAAATCAAAATCAGTGTAATAACAAAACCAGTAGAAAGTCTTTTATTTTTGAAAATATGATTAAAAATTAATTTTGAGAATATCGGATGTAGACTAATAGATTTAAATATTATGTAAAAAAAAAAAATTTTTTTTTTTTTAAAAT
>Ga0206129_10001810_pt1 | contig 27982 bp, 23 predicted proteins | sample Helgoland_Spring_8_FD_148616 | JGI IMG/M metagenome (GOLD analysis project Ga0206129, IMG submission 148616) | Pelagic subsurface seawater microbial communities from Kabeltonne, Helgoland, North Sea - Helgoland_Spring_Bloom_20160502_2 | ecosystem: Environmental > Aquatic > Marine > Epipelagic ...
TTTATCATCTCTTAAATCTAATATATCATCAAAAGAAACTCTTTCTTCAACTTTTTCATTAGGGTCACCTTCAAGATATTCTCCAGATGGATCATTATCTTCTTTGGTTAAAGCTTTAATAATAAATTCTTTGATTTTATCTTTATTCATGCTTTCGACTTTAGTTTTAGCTTTTTTAGTTGCTATTCCATACATAACCTTTTCTGCATCCTTACCATATCGTTTAACTAGGTTTCTTTTGTTTTTTAATAAACCTTGAAGGACAACTTCACGAGATTCTAGTTCTCTTTCCGTAAGTTTGCGTTCGTTAAGCATGTATTAGTCAGAATTTCTACCAACTACATATTCTCTTGTAAAGAATGTAATTGTATTTCCAATTTGATCTGCTAATTTATCGTTTCCTAAAGCGTCTGCTGCATCCATTGCTGCTTTTAGAGAATCTTGTACTATTTCTTCTTCTGGAGATAATCCTACTTGAACCTTTGCTTTAACTGCAGGTCTTTCGATTTCAATATCATCGCCTTCAGCGTCAACATTTACTTCGTCTTCAAAATCAACATCAACATCTACTTCTTCATCTTCTGTATATAATGAATCATGAAATTGAGCACCTGCGTCATCAGCTTCAAATCCTGCTTCTTGTAAAGATAATTCAGCTAAGATTGTTTCTTTAATTTTAGCTTTAAGATCTGATTTTTTCATTTTAGAAGACATTTCTTCTTTTTTAATATCATCTTCTTCGTACTTTTTTCCATATCCTTCTTCTACTTCATCCATAGATTTATCACCAGAAAATTTTCTTTTTCCATCTGCTTTTTCCATGTTTTCAGAATCTGCTCTACGTTGCTTCATGTCTTGTTTTTTCTTACCATGTTTAGCTCCTTCAGAGTCATCTAGTTTGTCGTTATACCCTTGTTTTTTTTCAGAAACAGTATCTTCACTTTCGTAGATACGACCTTCTGCTAGGTATTTTTTAAAATCAAAGTTGTCCATTATGTATATTTTTATTTATAAATATTAATTTTTTCCGTTAGGATTGCCCCCTCGCGAAACATTATTACTTCTACTTACATTACTTGAAGATCTTGTAGTAGAGGTATTAGTACTTGACGACGGTCTCGTATAAATACGCGGAGGATTGTTATTATTGCCATTATTATTAGGCCTAACGTAAACTCGTGGTTTACTGTTGTTATTATTGTTATTGTTATTATTGTTTATATTAGGATTATTTGGGTTGTTATAAACTCTAATATTATTATTATTAATTTTTCCACGTAACTTAGTAACAATTCTTTCTAGTTTAGTTTCTTTAACATTAACTCTAGAGTTATTTCTATTAGAAGTTTCTATCATAGCAGCAATACCTTGTCTGTCTGATTGAGACATACTACCTCTTCTACCTGAATGGTAAGCTACATTATTATTTCTGCTTGAATTCCAAGCTACATTATAACCTGGGTTGCGGAAAGGTCCGTTATACCAATTATTATATCCATTCCAACCATAGTTGTTCCAACCATAATAATTGTAACCCCATCTATCATATCTAAATGGTGACCACATATGAGATTGAAAAAATGGATAACCCCAAACCCAATCATTCCACATCATATCTCTATTCCAAGAATAGCTATAACTCCAATATGGACTATAACGATTAAATCTGTTGCCTAATAATCTATTATTCCAATCAAATGATCTAGGTTGACTTAAGGCATACTGAGCAAAATCATATCTGAATCTAAAATCAGTTCTTAATTTCCATTTTAGTTGTGAAACTGATAATGTATCAATTTGTACATCAGCTGGTACTTCTAAAACCGTATCATATATAGGGTCATGATTTAGAGTACTTAAGTGATAAGTTGTTGAACATCCTGATAGTAATAATACTAATAATAATAACAATTTCTTCATATTTGTGGTTTTTTGGTTTTTAACTTACGTCCATATAATCATCCCATTCTGCATCTATCCCCATTTCTTTTAATTGTTTAACAATATCGTCTAATTCTTTATTATCTCCAAATGATAGTTTAAAAGGAAATTCTCCTTTAATATCTAGGTATTTTATTAAGGCATTAGCATCTTTTAATCCTAATTTTTTATCCCAATTTTTTGTACCCATTGTTCCTTCTTCACTTTCATATTCATAGATGTAAGCACCATAAAATTGACCAAATGTAGTATAAACGATATTAATCCTTGAGATTCTATCATTTATACCTTCTTTAAGGTATCTTCTTTTATTCCAACTGTAAAGATCAAAGTTATCTTTCATGCGTTCTATTTATTATAAATATGTAGAAATTATTTCTTAAGTGATTCTAAATAATCTATAACTGCTTCTACGTGTTCATCTACACGAGATTTATCCATTTTTCCTTTCCATCTTTCTTTATCTCCTTGTTCAGATACAAAACCATCATTGGATTCATTCATTTTATCTTCCACATATTGCTTAAAATCTTTGATTTTATTATCAATCTCATTATTTTTTATATTACGTTGATATTCATCCCATTTACCATCTTTTTGGATCTGATGTTCTTTATCAACAACACAATTAAAACAAGTTTTATGAATCCTATAATATTCAGGATCTAACCTATTTTTCATTTGTGATTTACATTGTGGACAAAATAAAGGAATTAAATGTTTACTTTTAGCTTTATCTAATTTAGTAATATTTTGTTTTATTCCATTTTTAATAGTCCATTTTCTACCATTTTCTTCCCATATATCTCCTTCATTTTTAACTATATCTGCTTTTTTGTAACCTACACTTTGAGAAACTTTTTCACCATATTTTCCAGTCATTAAGTTTCTTAAACGTTCTACATCTTTTTCTAAAAATTGTTTTTTTAATACTGTATTTTGGCTCATAAACCTAATTTTTTTAAATCATTAATTACTTGATCAGCATTTTGGTATAATATAGCTGTTCCTCCTGCTGCATTCCAATTATCGATTGTACTACCTTTATCATCAATTAAAATATCAAATTTTGTTAAATTTGGTTTAACTGTATGTTTTTGTTTTGCTGATCTATATGTTACTTTTGGTTTTGATGAGTATAATGTACCAACTTTATCTTTAATCCACAAGCCTTTTCCAATAATACTTTGTTTTTTTATTGAAGGTGCAGTTAACATCTCAAATGGATGTTGTTCTACATAATTAACTAATTTTTGAGCATCAGGCATTAACTCAATACCTCTCCAAAATGCTACTTTATGTTTTTCATCTATTAAATCCCAAAAAGCTTTTAAACCATTTTTATCAACAAAAGATTGGGGTAACATTCCTGATAGGTCCTCAAATCGTTTATCAAAATCAGCTACAACACCATCCATATCTAGGTAAATATAATATTCACCTTCTTCTTCATTTAATTGTGCTAATTCATGAGCAAAAGCATTTAATCCAAAGGGATCTTTACTTTTTTTTTTATCTTCATTTAAGACACTATTAGTCCAACTTCTAAACATAATATTACCAGTTTCATATGCTTCTCTTTCTAGATTTTCTAAATGTTTATCTGCATTGATATTATCTGTTTTTATATCACCTAATCTATCTTCGTGGTTTTGGTGGACATGAATTAATTCATGTGCATATGAACGCATTATATCTTTAGGATGTCTTCCCAGTGTGTATAATACTACCTCATTATTATTTGGATCATAATAAGCAGTTTTACCAAAGAAATCTTCAGCATTGGCTTCTTCATCATGTTTAAAAATAATTTTAGGGTATGGTTTTAATATTAAACCATCTTTTTCCATACTAGCTGTTAAAGATTTTATTAAAGGTTTAAAATCAAAATTAGCAGGATCTAAAATTTCTTTTAATAAAGGGGGTTCATTCCACTTAAATTCTTTTAGATTTGGATCTAAAATATTAAAAATTTCTTTATATTGATCATCTGAAAGTATTTTAGGTAACAAAGGTTTTAATTTCTCTAATGATATTTTAGATGCATTCCTTGCTGCCGTTCCAGATGCACCACTTGCTGTTACTATTATCTCAAGTTCTAAATTAGGATATTTTTCTAATGAATTTGTTCTTTTTGATATATCTTTAAAATCATCTTCATTACCTTCTCTAGCACCTATAACCCACATTACCTCTTCATCTGGGTGTTCTTTAGCATAATTATATACTGCTTGAATTGGTGGTTTTGATGTAGGTTCTAATACTATTTTAATTGATAAATAATTTTTGTAAATATCCCATATTAGTAATGATTGGTTTTGATCTACACCATCTCTAGTTTTATTTCCTATATAAATAATAAATTCATCTATTTCAGGGTTTTGCATTATTGCTTGTTTTACCACAGCAAAATGTCCTGCTGTAGGAGGTTTAAAACCCCCAGCATATATAGCAGTTGTTTTTACCTCGGACAAATCAGATGTTTCCTCAGGTAATAAACCCTTAATAATTTCATTAGTTAAACTCATTATGATAAAAATTGTTTTATTTTTCCTTGTGCTTCTTCTTTTGATACTGAATTGTTTATTATCATTTGAACTTGTTCATCTGATAGTAATTCTTTTAATTTAGCGTTTAAAGCAGCTTTTGATTTATCAGATCTTGCTTGTGCCTTAGCATCTTTTGGTTTTGTTCCTTGTGGTTTAAAAGGATCTAAATATTTTTTTACTATATCTGCTATATCAGTTAGCTTTTCATCTTCTAATGTATTAGCAACAGAAACAAAATTATCATCAAACATTGCTTCATATGCTTTATAATTATCAGTAACTGAAGCCCATGATCTCATTACTATAGCAGGTGCTAAACTTCTATCTTTACCATCTGATTTATCAAATCTATCTTGGTTTTGCCTAAGTGAACGTTCTAAATCAGTATAAACATAAAGCATAAATACTTCATACCCTGCTTCTTCTAATTCCTTTTTTAAATTAGCTGTTTGTTTAATTGATGCTGCTGTACCATCTAATATAAATGATTCTTTACCTTCTATTGTAGCAGCTACTTTACCTTTAAATTCTTTATTAGCTGCAGCCATAGCTATAGCTGCTTCACTTCTATCTCTAGGATTAGCATTTTTTAAATCTAATGATACATTAGCTTTTTTTAATAAATCAATATAACCTTGATCTACATTTAGTACCTTAATACCATCAAGATTTAAACCACTTAAAACATATCCTTTACCAGCACCAGGAGCACCAGCTAAAATAATTGCCTTTGGTTTTTCAATTTGTTCTTTAATTAAATTATATAATGAAATCATTTAAAATAGTTTATTATAAATATTGATTATTATATCATATTCATATGAATTAGAAAGTCAAGTTCTTCCTTAGTAACTTCCATTACGTTTTTTTGCATGATTTTTTGAGCACGATTGTATTCTTGCTCTTCAAAATATAATTGTTCTTGAGTCATAACCTTTTATTTACCCGTGAATATACGACCCTTATCTGCGGTAACCAAATTTTTATGCGATTCTCTTTACAGTAGTTTTAAAGCTTTGTGTTGCTGGTTTATGTTTTGGGTTTTCAAGATCAAATATTCGTTTTACTGATTTGTAAATATCTATATTTTCTTCTTGAGATCTTGGTGATTCATGTAATTCCCAATTTTTACCCTTTAAACGTTTACCTGATTTATCTTGACCTCTGGATTTAGACTTTAACCATAATACACCTACACGTGCTGCTTCTTTACCAAAACATTCTTTATAACATTGGGCATAAGCTGCACCTTGTAAATCATATGTAGTTTGTAAATGATTAGATGTTTTGAAATCAATAACCCACAATTCTCCATCAATTTCACAAATACAATCACAAGTACCAGCTACTTTAAGTTCTTCACTAAATAAATGTACTTCTGTTTCAATTAATGTAGGTTTATGTGTTTCCCAAAAATCAACAAAACGTAAAAACATTTGCCACACTTTAGGATCCATTTTAGGGTAACCACTTTCGCTTAGGTAATTTAATTCTTTACCTGCAAAATAATCTTCTATCATTTCATGTACTTTAGTACCTTCTTCACTTGCTTTTTTAACAATCCAATCTGCACTATGTCCTACTTTTTTAAGCCAATCCTGAAAGTGTTTGCCTTTTGGATATGAATTTAAAACATAAGTAATAGATGGGTAATACTCACCATTACGCCTATAATACCTTGAATCAGGTAATGTAATTTGCTTGTGATCATCTGAGATCTCTAAAATTCTATTATACGATTTTTTTATCATAAAGATAATTTTTGTTCCAATAATAATGAATAAGTTAAAGGAACTGTTTTTTGAATTAATTTTGTGAAATTTTTAAAACCCATCTCACTTGGATCCTTATCCTGTAAATCTACAAGATAGACTTCTTTACCTTCTGCCATTAAATTCTCGCAGAATCGTAAAGCTTGTTTAATTGCATCCCTATCTAACGCAATATAAATTTTATCTACTAATGAAGTAACTATTTTTTTCATTAGATTTTTTTGAATATTTTTACCTAGTAAAGGTATTGCATTTCTTTTAATTGCAATAGCATCAAAAGGACCTTCACATAATATTATAGGAATATTCCAATTAATAAAATGTTCATTAGGTATTATATCTCTTGATACTTGTGGATTTCTATATTTAATATAAGGTTCTTTTTCAAAAGAACGTGCAGTAAAATAATTTAACCTTCCATCTGCATCATATGTAGGAAGGATAATCATATTTTTATAAGGACCTTCTTTACAATAACCTATATTGTATTTAAGAATATCGTGTTTACTAACGTGTCTTTTTTTTAAGTACGCCATAGCGTGTCTTGCCATGATATCATTTAAACTCGCGTCATACAGGCTAATATACGCATCAGGTAATCGCAATGCTAACTCAACTTTTGTAGTTTCAGTATAATTAACATCTTTAACTAAAGATTTAGCCTCATCTATTTTACCTTGGGGAGCATTTGCCTTTCTTAATAGTTGTAATATAGATTTACCTTTTTTATTACACACCCAACAGTGCCAAGGATTATTGCCCTCTTTATTTTCAGTAAAGTTAATTTCAAGTTTTGGTTTATGATGATTACAATGAGGACAAGTATAAGCCATATTACCTCTTGCAGTTTTCTTACCAGAACCTAAAACTGAATTTACTAATGTGACTAATAACTGATTTATCATAACGGTGTAATATACATTAATGTTTTATAATCTCCAAGGGGTCTTCATGTTCAACATCTATTAAATCTTTAGTAAAAAACTTACCTAAAATATTATCATTAAAAAAATCATCTGGTTTTTCTAATACTTGATATATCATCTGGTATTTTAGTTCAAAATAGGTTAGGGCTTTTTTATTAGGTACACACTTTAATATAGTACGTTCAAATTCATCTTTTTTACCTTCAGCTAATAGTTTTTTGATATCTTTTTGGGAACCATAATATGTTTTCCAATCTGATTCTTTAACCATTAGTTTATATGAAGGACGACGTCCAACTATTCCTGTTAATGCTAATAACTCTTTCTTTCCAAGTTTTACTTTTTTAGTAAATTGTAAGATTTTTTTACCGATATAAGACTTTCCAGTAGGCACATGCTTATTAATATAGACAAACCCGTATGTATTTTCTGGAAACTGAGTGATATCGACCATTTCATTGTTCTTGTAGGTCCAACTCATAATGTATTGTTTTAGTTAATTAATTAACGCAACGTTAATAAATATATTACTTTGGTCTTAAACCAAATTTACTAAACTTGTACCAAGCTCTTTCGTGGATATAATAAAGCACCATTTTGGAGATAACTTCTATTCCCCCTATAGCTAAGCCTACTTCCCAAGAACCCGTTATGATTCCTGAAATAATTACTGTATCTATTGTTCCTATTATTCTCCATGATATTGTTTTTGCAATGTGTCTTTTATAACTTACCATCTTTTTTCATTTTTTCCCTAATTTTAGTAGCGGATATTGTCTCTATATCTGAAGGTGGTATGTGTTCTATTACATCATATCCTACCCCTCTCCCATAATTAAGAGATTCAATATCTGGTATTTTAATTATTTTAATTCTGCCTTCTGTAATAAGATCTTCTAATTCTTTAGTTAGATTTACCATTACTTCTTGCGGAGTCCACGGTTGATTTTCGTTGGGCTCAACATCTCTAATCGCAATACACACGTTTTTACCTTGATTTAAACGCTGATCAATTAACCATCGATGCCCTTGGTGCCAAGGTTGCCATCGTCCAATAAATAATGAAAATTTTTTCATATTCCTTCATCTCTTTTTACATTAATAGCTATAGCTCTTTCACCTTCTTTTTTAGGATCTAAATCATTTATTAAATATCTTGGTCCTCTTTCTATACCTGATATTATTTTATGAAAAGGTATATTATTATTTAATAATTCTTTTACTGTATGAGGTAACATACTTTCAGGTCTAGCTGTGGTAAGAACTATCATATGACCTCCATTAAATTTTTCTTCAATAAATTTTAAAGTTGAAGGTATTACTTCAGCTTCTTTATTATAATAATTATTAAATTTTCTATATTTTAGTATTGTGCCATCAATATCTATAAAATATGTTTCTTTTTTATTAGTATCCATGTATATAATTAGCTATTTTAGTTAAAGATTCGTTTGGGGAATCTAAATTTGTATCAATATTTAGATAATTTTCTGTAGGTGGTTGATAATCTTTTACCCAATATTGTTCTCTTCCCCTCCTTTGTTTTGTTGAATCATAATGTAAATATATTTCTTTTATTTGCCATGTAAGATTAGATTTAAATTCTTCTCTTTGATCTAAATAAGGAGAAACTAAAGACACTATAACATCTTTTCCTTGGTTGTGTAAATAATGGGCTATTTTTTGAGCTGCATTAATGTTTGCCCTTCTACCCTTTTCAGAATAATCTTTATTTGAAAATAATTCTCTCATTTCATCACCATCTATACGAAAAGCATGTGGGAGCCATTGATCTTTTAAAGAATCTGCAAGTGTAGTTTTACCTGAGTGAGGTTGTCCTGTAAACCAATATATCATTATTCTGTTGTTAATTCATTAAATTGTTCTTCATCAATAATATCAAAATTTTTACAATTATTTAATATTACTTGATAATAAGTGTCTTTAGGAAATAGATGTAAATCTTCAAATAATTCTTTCCATAGTTCAATTGATAATTCTCTTTGACCTACCCACCAACAAGTAAATGCTTTTTGGAATTTTAAAGCATAATGTCCTGGATATCCTACATCTGATTTTAAAGGTGCTAATGTTAAATTAGCCATTTCTAAACCTTGAACAGCATATGAATTTGATGCTTTCCACTCTTCTCTTGCACTATGCCATAAACTTAATAAAAGATAAGCTTCTGGTCTTTGTGGTAAATGTGTTAAAGCTGTTATTAGTTGTTCTTGTTCCCATACAGGTCTTCTAGTTTGTTTTGCTACACATTTGTGGGTTTTTAATATAGATTCATATGCTACTGTTTTATCATCAGTTAATTCAGCACATCTTAAATAAAAAGATAATGCCGCTGCAGTTTGACCTATATTTTCATATTCTAATCCTAAATCAAAATTTATACTTGGATCCATAGGATTATTAACATATTTATAGAGTTGTTTTTTTAGTGAATTCATTTTCTTAATTTATTTAAATCTTCCCATTCTAATTTTTCTAATAAAGGTTTTGGCCATCTCATAATATAAGAAGCATTATCTTGATAACCAAATGATATTAATAAATCATCTCCATCAAGGGCTAAACCACAAGTAAATTCTATTCTAGTACCCATATATTGGAATTGTTTTGATAATCTTACTAAATTCCAATCTTTATCCCATATAACAATTCTATGATAATAAAATGCATCTTTAAAATGTCCAGGATGGTGCCAAAAATCTACTTCATGTGTTATACACATATATTGATCATCTACTTTAATAACGTTTGAACCACCTCTTAAATCAAAGGGTAATTTTAATTCTTCTTTTTTAGTTATTACTGTATCACATGATATAGTAGGTAATATTCCTTCTTGTACTTTTTCAGTTGATTTATCTTCAGTATTAACTTTTATAATTTCTAAAGGATTAGTCCATTTAATATAATGAAAAGGCATATCATTAATAGGCATCCAATTTTTTTCTAAGTAATTTTGAGATGGATGTTGTATTCTTTCTCTAGTTTTTTCAACACATGAATCTTTTTTCCAATCAATTTCACAGAGTTCCATTCTACCTTCTCCATTAGGTTTAACATCTCTCCTAACTCCACTTATATATAAAGTTTTATCCCATCTAATAACACGAGCATCTTCTAAACCAACGAAAGACCAAATAGGTTTAATATCATGTTTTGAAGTATCAACATTAATAAATTCTTTTATTTCATGTGTTTCTCTATCTAACTTACAAAGGTAATTACCTGTAGTTAAAGTTAAATCATCTTCAGGATTTAAATAAGCTAAAACTCCCCATTTACAATAAAACTTTTGGTTAAATTCACTATGGTATAAAGTATAATGAACGTGTCTAATATTAGCTAATAGTTCATCTCCATCCATAAATAAAGAAACATTACATAATCCAGTTCCATCTGTTAATTCTGATGGGATAATTAAAGGTGTTAAACTACCTCCATTATTAATAGCAATTTGTGATATATTATCTAACATATTTATTTATATTTTATTTATAATGTCCTCCTCCAGACCAAAGAACGAATGATTTTCTAATACCTTTAGTAACCGGAGTTACTCTATGTAACATATATGATGGAAAAATAAATACACATCCTGCTTTTCTAGGAGCATTAATAAAGTTTTGTTCTTTATATTCTCCCCCTTGAAACATTTGTAAATCTCCACCTTCATATTCATCTGGTTCTGATAATTGTACTGTTATTGAAACTTTTCTCCATGATAGCATTCCAGGTCCTATATCTTGATGCCATTCATATTTACCATTTTTGCTTCCTAAATATTCAGTGTATTGAATTTGTTCTGGGAGTGTATGTAAATTAAAATTCCACAAGTTATCATTAGCTTGTAAAGCATAATCTGCTAGTTTTTCATATAACCACGCCCAATTATTTTCTTGAGGTACCCATTTAACACGAGATGTTCTTGTATCTATGTTTAACCCACCAACAGTAGTTGCTGTATTTAAGGGTAATCTTGCAACTCCCTTTTCTATTTTTTTTAATTCTTCTTTAGAAAATCCATCTTCAAAATAATAATAATTTTGAGGATCATTTTCAATAATAGGATAAGTATAAGCTATATTCATTATTGTTTATTTATTGATTGGAAAATTTTATCTATTTCAAAAATATTATCTGTAGATGAATATGGAAGGTTTGTTATAGGTTCCCATAACTCATTTTTATTAAATGTTATTGCATCAGTAATAAATTCTTTTTCTGGTGTGTTTGCTATAATATTATCATGGAGATCATATCCGAAACTTATAGGGGTTGTTCCTATCCAACATACAGTTGAAGGTTTATTTAATGCCGCAGCCATATGTTGTGCAAAACTATCTATAAGAAGCCTTTTTTCTGACATTAGTAATAGTATTGCTACTCCTCTAACATTATCATAACATTCAAATGTGTCTTGGTATACTGTTTGATCTTTTCTTTTTATATGAACTATAGAATAATACTCTTTATATTCATCTATAATTTCTCTTACTAAATTTTCTGGTAAGTCTCTAACCCAATTATAACCTACTTCTTGTGGTCCTAAAACACCACCATTTGTTTGAATAACAAATAAAGGATTTTCCGTTTTATAATAAGGTCTATAATATTCTTCTTCTGCTTCTGATAGAAATATTTCTGGTTGTTCTCCGTTATAAGGAATGTTCATTAAATTACACCATCCTTTTATAATATGGTGTTTTTTTGTTATCACTCCATTCTCTAAAAAGGGTTCAGTTAAAAATAATTTAACATCCTTATCTTGAATATATTGCTTATAAAATAAATGATTATATTTATTATTTGAAAGAGATTTATATATATTTGGGTTATTTTTAAATATAGAAGGTGCTTCTGTAAATACTATTATTTTACTATCAGGATGTTGCTTTTTAAGTGCTTTTGCTACAGCTGTGAATGCTATAGTTTTCCCAATTCCTCCTACTATTTGGACTATTATATTCATTTATAACTATTTTTGTATGACTAATATACGAAATATTATTTAATATTCCACATAATTTTAAATTAAGGACAAGTACTTGTTGCTTGTACTGTTCCTGTACTTCCTAAGACTCTAAACCAACCACTTGGTGGGTTAGGTCCTGCGGGGAACCAAGGCCAATTCATTCCTGTACCACCATTAAGTGGAGATGTACCAGCAGAATCTGTATAAACTATATCTCCTGTAGCTGGAAAAGTACCAATACCATCATGGTAATAAGTATTGTTTGATGATAGTGTATTACACATATCAGCAGCAAATGCTGAAGGGTTACCAACTAAAAATGAAGTTAATGATACTGATGATTCTGTTCTACACCACCATCTTCCTTGAGATGAAGAACCATATGACGCTCCATCATATGTAAAATTAAACGAACTACTACTTGTTATAAGAGTTCCTCCAATTTTTGCAGTATAATATCCATCAAGTTGATAACCTACGTTTCCTACATAACTTAAAGTAAAGTATGAAGTTGCAGTTTGAAAAAATTGATATGGAAAACCTATTTCCGCATTATTTGTATTACTACTTCTATAAGCATAATCATAGGGATAATCACCACTATTAGGCCAAGTTATAGTCATTGTTCCATTTGCATTACCTGCAAATTTAAAAGTTTGGAAAAATAAATAATTATTTAAAGGTAAACTATTTATTGAAAAATCAGTAGCAGAATTTAAAGCACCATTAACCCAAGGATATGCTGGTGTTCCTGTAGGAGCACTTGGATTTTTATATTGAGAAAATAAACATAAACTTAAGTTTTGAGGAACAGTTCCTGAATATGGACCTGAACTAATAGTTCGTGTAAAATTTAAAGGTGAATTCTGGAGTTGTCTCCAACATTGAGAATATAATTGTGATAGTTTTACATTAGTATTTCCTATTAGTTGTCTTCCCATGTTTATTGATTTACAACTTTCTTACCTAATATTTTATTATACCCATTAGAATCAGTTATAACATCTAAATACTCATGTGTAGTACCTGATGCTGCTATTCCTTCTATTATAAAATTATTTTCTGTTTTAAGATTATATAATTTATCTACAAACATTAATTCACTATCCCAATTTAATTCTTCTGCTGTTAACCATTTATTGTTAACATATACAGGATGGTTATGTGTTAATTTTAATTTGCCTTTTGAATATATTTTTCTTATTCTTTTTGTATTGTAAATAAAAGTATCTTCAACCAATACTATATCTCCTTCTTTTGTTTTTACTTTATCACCTATTTTAATATCTTCTATAGGTTTTAGTGAATCATCTCCCATTAATACTCTTGATCCTTTAATAAAACATTTACCACCACAAAATCCTGGGCTTCCTGACCAAAAACCTCCATTATGCCATAATCTATAACCAAAATTTTCTGCGTAATATCCTCCAGGTGAATATGAATTACCACCTTGATTATAAATTTTAGTTGCACTAAATATAGTTGATGCATTAGTAGGAGTCATGTAAACCGTTTGAAGATTAAAAGTATTACAAGCTTGATTACCACTACTATAACTAAATTTAATATCATATCCTGGTGATGTAGGAGTACCTGATGCTGATCTTTGTGCGTACCAATCTCCATAGCTAATAACATATGAATTAGTATAATAAGCATTATAGGTTGAACTTGTTGTTATTCTAGTTCCTCCACTAGATGCTAAGTACCATCCATTAAATGTATATCCACTATTTGTTGATTGTGAAAGAGTCCAATATGAAGTTGATGCACTAATAGACATATAAGAACCCATTGCAACACCACTACTAGAGTTAGCACTTGAACCTCCTCTATCTGAGTATGAACTTTCTGTAGGCCAAGCTACGTTAATTGAACCATTACTTGTATTATGAACTCTTAAAAACCAATTATACCCCCTACCTTTAGCATAGGTACTAATAGAATAATTAGTATTACCTGTTGCAGATCCTATTACTGCTGGGTTAGTTGAGTTCAGGGGACCAGCATTATATTTTGTCCACCCACATAATGCAAAATTAGTATTAGCTCTACCATTTTCGTTTATATAGCATGATGGAAATAATGCTCCTTGAAAATCAAGATTTGTGTTACCTAATGTAGATCTACCCATAATTATACGTCTTGTATTGATTCTTTACCAAATATTTCACTATATAACGTTTTAATTCTTGAATATGAATAATTAAATATATCACCACCTAATTCTCCTGCATTAATTCTTGTTTTATATACAGTTTTACTAGCTGAAACTAACATAGGTACGTTTTGGTACCCAAAAGATTCTATTTCTTCTCCATCGTCATTATAATCAATTAATTGAACTTCTTCTTCTCTAACTTCTTCCCATGTTTCCCATTCTTTAACTGGTACTTTTTCACTTGATGTTAAATGAAAAGTAAATAATTGACTTAAATTTAATTGTGTAGTACCATTATCCATACTACATGAAAAGGGTATTTGTCCTGATGCATCATTATCCATTGTATCTTCTACAAAAGGAGGTAAAGCAGCATCTGCTGCTTCCCTATCCTTATAATGATTTAATGCAATTTGTAAATTTCCAATACTTTTATGAAACCAATATCCTTCTATTCTCATATAGAAACTATCATGTTGATTGCCGTCTACTGTTTCAATTTTTTTGTTTATTATAACTCCCATAACTATACATTTTATTTATTATTTATTTTTTCATTTAACTCTTTTACTGCTTGAATTAGTACTGCTATTAATCTATCATATCTTACTGCTTTGTATCCATTTTGTCTTGTTTCAACAATTTCAGGGAATAAAGCTTCAACTTCTTGGGCAATTATACCTAAATCTGAGCCTTTATTTTCATGTATCCCTTCTTTTACGATCCAATCAAAATGTATACCATTTAATTGCATTACTTTATCTAAAGCACTTTCTATTTTTCTTCTATTTTCTTTTAATCTAATATCTGATGAATAGAACGCTATAATATCATTAGTAGCTCTTATGCTTCCTGCTGTTCCTGATGCTGAAACTCCAACACCTAAACTATTTATTTGTGTGTTTGAATTCGAACTAACACCTGGTCCTGTTGGTCCTACGTTACCTTGTGGTCCTACATTACCTTGTGGTCCTTGGTTACCTTGAGCACCCGGAGCACCTTTAGCACCTTGAGGTCCAGTTCCACCTACGTTTCCTACGTTACCTTGTGGTCCTGTTGGTCCTGTTGCACCTTTAGCACCTTGTGGTCCTGTTGGTCCTACATTTCCTATTCCACCTTGAGCACCTGGAGCACCTTTAGGACCTTGTCCTCCTGTTGGTCCTACATTTCCAATTCCACCCTGAGGTCCAGTTGGTCCTGTAACACCTTTAGCACCTTGTGGTCCTGTGTTACCTATATTACCTTGTGGTCCTATTCCACCTTGTGCACCTGTTTGTCCTTTTTGACCTTTAGCACCTTGTCCTCCTGTTGGTCCTACGTTACCAATTCCACCTTGTGGTCCAGTTGGTCCTGTTGCACCTTTAGCACCTTGTCCTCCTGTTGGTCCTACATTTCCAATTCCACCCTGAGGTCCAGTTGGTCCAGTTACACCTTTTACACCAATTCCCCCTTGTGGTCCTGTTCCACCTACGTTACCTTGTGGTCCTATTCCACCTTGAGCACCTGTAACACCTTTTACACCAATTCCACCTTGTGGTCCTGTATTACCTATATTTCCTTGTGGTCCTAATGGTCCAGTTGGTCCTGTTGTTCCTTGAATACCTTGAACACCAATTCCACCTTGTGGTCCTTGAGCACCTGTAACACCTTTAGCACCTTGAGGTCCTGTTGGTCCTACGTTACCAATTCCACCTTGTGGTCCTGTTGGTCCAGTTACACCTTTAACTCCAATTGCACCCTGAGGTCCAGTTCCACCTACATTACCCTGTGGTCCTGTTACACCTTTTACTCCAATAGCACCTTGTGGTCCAGTGTTACCTATATTTCCTTGTGGTCCTAATGGTCCTGTTGTTCCTTGTATACCTTGTATACCTTGAATACCTGTTGGTCCTATTCCACCTTGTGGTCCAGTTGGTCCTGTAACACCTTTTTGTCCTTGAGGTCCTGTTGTTCCAGTAGTACCTTGAGCACCTACGTTTCCTATTCCACCTTGAGCTCCTATTTGACCTTTTTGTCCTTTTTGTCCTTTTATACCTGTAACACCTTGTGTTCCTGTAGTACCTTGAGCACCTATTGGTCCTGTTGGTCCTACATTACCTTGTGGTCCAGTTGTACCTTGTATACCTTGTATACCTTGAGCACCTGTTGGTCCTACGTTACCTTGTGGTCCTGTTACACCTTTTTGTCCTTTTTGTCCTTTTGATCCAGTATCTCCTTTATCACCTGTACTAATAAACGAACATATTACTGTAGTATTATTTACTAAAGCACTACCACCTGAGGCTTCATTTGAAATATTTAAATCCCAATATGTTCCTTGGTCTGTTAGATCTGATATTGCAAATAATAAGAAATCACCTGTATCAGATTTTTCTGCTATTCTTACGTGACCTTTAATTGCTGAAGTAACACTATCAATTGTTTCCATAAAGGATTCAATACTACCACCGTCTGAATCTGTCTGGCTAATAGACATTATTGTTGATGATGGTTGAGTAGCGTTATTTAATCTAACATTTCCTATAGCTGGGCCTAATGTTGTACTTGTTTGGAAATTATATTCAAACGAAGCACCACCAAAGTTACCTTCTGTACCTTGTACACCTTGTACACCTTGTATACCTTGAACTCCTACTTCACCTTTTTGTCCTTTAGTACCTGTTATACCTTGAACACCTATTTCACCTTTTTGTCCTTTTTGTCCTTTTTGTCCTTTAGTACCTGTTATACCTTGTATACCTTGTGCTCCTGTAGGTCCTGTTACACCTTTTTCTCCTTGAGGTCCTGTTATACCTTGTATACCTTGTGCTCCTGTAGATCCTGTAACACCTTTTTCTCCTTGAGGTCCAGTTGTTCCAGTAGTACCTTGTATACCTTGAGAACCTTGATTTCCTTGAGATCCTGTTGTACCCTGAATACCTTGTATTCCTTGTACTCCTATTTCTCCTTTTTGTCCTTTTTGGCCAGTTATACCTTGAATACCTTGAGCACCAGTTATACCTTGTGTACCTGTTGTACCCTGTGTACCCGTTGTACCTTGTGTACCCTGTGTACCAGTTGTACCTTGAGGTCCAGTTGTTCCTTGAATACCTTGAACACCTTGAACACCAGTTATACCTTGTATTCCTTGAATACCTGTTTGTCCTTTTTGTCCTTTTTGACCTTTTTGACCAGTAATTCCTTGTGTTCCTTGAGTACCTTGAGTACCTGTTGTACCCTGTGATCCAGTTGCACCTTGAACTCCTGTTATACCTTGTATACCCTGTACTCCAATTTCACCTTTCTGTCCTTTTTCACCAGTTATACCTTGTGTTCCTTGTGTACCTGTAGTACCTTGAGTTCCTGTTTCACCTTGAGCACCAGTAATACCTTGTATTCCTTGAGTACCTTGTGTTCCTTGTATTCCTTGAATACCTTGGGCACCTGTAACACCTGTTTGTCCTTTTTGACCTTTTTGTCCTTTTTCTCCTGTTATACCTTGAATACCTTGCGCACCAGTTGTTCCTTGAGTACCTTGTGTTCCTTGAGTACCTTGATCACCAATTTCACCTTTTTGTCCTTTAGCACCAGTAATACCTTGTATACCTTGTACACCAGTTATACCCTGTATACCTTGTGTACCTGTTGTTCCTTGAGCACCAATTTCTCCTTTTTGTCCTTTAATACCAGTTATACCTTGAATACCCTGTGTTCCTTGTGTTCCAGTAGTACCTTGAGTACCAGTAGTACCTTGAGTTCCTGTTTCACCTTGAGCACCAATTGTACCTTGTATACCCTGTATTCCTTGAATTCCTTGAATTCCTTGAACTCCAACTTCACCTTTTTGTCCTTTTTCTCCTGTTATACCCTGTGTACCTTGTAAACCTGTAGTACCTTGTATTCCTTGTGTTCCTTGTGTTCCTTGAGTACCTACTGAACCTTCAGCACCTTGAGTACCTATTGGTCCTGTTATACCTTGTATACCTTGTACACCTTGTATTCCTTGAGTACCTTGTGCACCTTGGAAACCTGTAAATCCTACTGTACCCTGAATACCTTGTGTACCCTGAGCTCCTATTTCACCTTTTTGTCCTTTAATTCCTGTTACACCTTGTATACCTTGTGTACCTTGAGTACCCTGAGTACCTTTATCTCCAGTTACTAGGAATGAACATAAAATATCTTCATTACTTGAAAATGGTGATGCAGCTGATGATGCTTGATCATCTATTACTAATGTCCACCATCCTGTATTATCTGTTAATTCTGTTATTTGGAATAAAATGTATTGGCTAGCATCTAATCTATTAGACACTCTAACGTGTCCTTTAACTGCAGAAGTTGCAGCATCAATAGATTCTAAGAAGGAATCAATACTATTTCCGTCATCATCAAGACTGTCAATATACATTGCAGTTGATGTGTTTTGTGTAGCAGCATTTAATCTTGTTCTTCCTGTTCCTGGATCTGATGCTCCTGTACCAATATCAAAAGTATAATCAAATGATGCACCACCAAAGTTACCTTCTGTACCTTGTACACCTTGTATACCTTGAGTACCTTGTGGTCCTACAGTACCTTGTATACCTTGAATACCTTGAACTCCGATTTCTCCTTTTTGTCCTTTAATACCAGTTATACCTTGTACACCTGTAATACCAATTATTCCTTGGATACCTTGTGTACCTGTAGTACCCTGTGTTCCCTGAGCTCCTATTTCACCTTTTTGTCCTTTAATACCTAATATACCTTGAACACCTTGTATACCCTGAGTACCTTGAGTACCAGTTGTTCCTTGTGTTGCAGTACCTGTTGTACCTTGAACTCCAATTTCTCCTTTTTGCCCTTTTTGACCTTTTTCTCCTGTTATACCTTGGATACCTTGAATACCTTGAGTACCTGTTGTTCCTGTTTGACCTTTTTGTCCTTTAATTCCTGTTACACCTTGTATACCTTGTGTACCTTGAATACCTTGAGCACCAGTTTCACCTTGTGTACCTGTAGTACCTTGTGTTCCAGTTGTTCCTTGTGTCCCTGTTGTTCCAGTTGTTCCTTGGATACCTTGAATACCTTGAGCACCTACTTCACCTTTTTCTCCTTTTGTTCCTGTTATACCTTGTATACCTTGAGCACCATCGCTACCATTTGTACCTGATATACCTTGGATACCTTGTGCTCCTATTTCACCTTTTTGTCCTTTTTCTCCTGATTCTAAAGTATCAATATTAACTTGTCCACCCATGTTAGCATGATTAACACAGAAATAATATAATGGGTTAGGTGCGTTTTGAGGTACTTTAAATGTTGAAATTAAAGTTGAACCTGCTGCCCCTCCATTATCAGACCATCCATTTGTATATTGAGTAGGTCCTCCACTTGCAGTTGATAATTGTAATGGATGTGTTGAATTTGAACTATCGGTTTGATTGAATGTATATGTAAATCCTTTTAATAATGTTAAAGTAGCTTGTAATACACCATCAATATAATATCTATTTCCTGATCCTGGATTAGAAACAGTAATGGTAAAGTTTTGTGTTATTGGAGTTTCAGCTTCTGTACCTTGAATACCTTGTATTCCTTGGGCACCTACTTCACCTTTAGTTCCAGTTATACCTTGAGCACCTACTTCGCCTTTTTGTCCTTTTGTTCCAGTAATACCTTGTATACCTTGAACTCCTATTTCTCCTTTTTGTCCTTTTTCTCCTGTTATACCTTGGATACCTTGTGTACCTGTTATACCCTGAATACCTTGAGCTCCAGTTGTACCAGTTGTTCCTTGTGTCCCTGTTGTTCCAGTTTCACCTTTAGATCCTGTTATACCTTGAGTTCCAGTTTCACCTTGAGTTCCAGTTTCACCTTGTGTACCTGTTGTTCCTTGAGTACCAGTTACACCCTGTATACCTTGTATACCTTGTATACCTTGAGCACCAGTATTACCTGTTGTTCCAGTTGTTCCTTGAATACCTTGAGCACCATCTGTTCCTTGTGTTCCATCAGTACCTTGAACTCCTATTTCTCCTTTTTGCCCTTTAGTTCCTGTTATACCCTGTATACCTTGAGTACCGGTTATACCTTGAATACCTTGAGTACCATTTGTTCCTTGAGTACCTGTTGTACCTTGTGTTCCTTGATTACCAGTTGTTCCATCAGTACCTTGAACTCCAATTTCTCCTTTTTGTCCTTTTTGACCAGTAATACCTTGCACACCTTGTATACCTTGTATTCCTTGATTTCCTACTTCACCTTTTGGTCCTACAGTACCAGTTATACCTTGTATACCTTGTGTACCTGTAATACCTTGGGCACCTGTTATACCCTGAGTACCTTGTGTACCTGTATCTCCTTTATCACCTACTGATACAAATGAAACTATTATACCTTCAGCATTTGAAAATGGTGATGCTGCTGAACTTGCTTCATTTGTTATATTTAATGTCCACCATGTTCCATTATCTGTTAAATCACTAATTGCAAATGTTAAGAATTGTGAAGAATCTGTTCTATTTGAGATTCTCATGTGTCCTTTTACTGCTGAAGTAACTGAATCTAATGTTTGTAGAGTTGATTCAATACTTCCTCCTCCAGCTTCTGCTTGAGAAATATATGCTAATGTTGAATTATTTTGTGTTGCTTGATTTAATGCAATTTCTCCACTACCTGGGTCTTGTGCTACATTACTAGTATCAAAAGCATAATTAAATGAATTACCTCCAAAGTTACCATCTGTACCTTGAACACCTTGTACACCTTGTGCACCTATTTCTCCTTTTTGTCCTTTTGTTCCAGTAATACCTTGGATACCTTGGGCACCTGTAATACCTTGAGCTCCAGTTGCTCCTTGAGTACCAGTTGTACCTTGTGTTCCTATACCACCTTGGTCTCCAGTAACACCTTTTTCACCTTTTATACCAGTTATACCTTGAGCACCTGTATCTCCATCTGTTCCTTGTGTTCCTGTAATACCCTGTGTTCCAGTTGTTCCTTGGGTACCTATAGTACCATCAGTACCTTGAATACCTTGAATACCTTGAACACCTACTTCACCTTTTTGTCCTTTTACACCACCTACAGATGAACCACTAATACCTTGGATACCTTGTGTACCTTGAGCACCTGTTGTTCCTGTTTCACCTTGTGTTCCTGTTATACCTTGAGTACCTATACCAGTTATACCTTGAATACCCTGTGTTCCTTGAGTACCAGTTGTACCCTGAGTTCCAGTTATACCTTGTGTACCTGTTGTACCTATTGTTCCTTGTGTTCCCTGAGTACCTTGTGTTCCAAGTGTACCTTGAATACCTTGAGTACCTTGTGTTCCAATTCCACCTTGATTACCAGTTATACCTTGTGTTCCTTGTATACCAGTAATACCTTGCGTACCAGTTGCTCCTTGAGTACCTGTATCTCCAGTTATACCTTGAACACCTTGTACACCTTGTACTCCTATTTCTCCTTTTTGTCCTTTAGTACCTGTTATACCTTGGGTTCCAGTTTCACCTTGTGCACCATCTGTTCCTTGTGTTCCATTGGTACCTTGTATACCTTGAATACCTTGAACACCAGTAATACCTTGTATACCTTGTGTTCCATCTGTACCTTGAGTACCAGTTGTTCCTTGTGTTCCAGTATCACCCTGTGTTCCAGTTATACCTTGAATACCTTGGGCTCCTATTTCACCTTTTTCACCTTTTTGTCCTGTAGTTCCTACTTCACCTTTCTGTCCTTTTTCACCAGTTATACCTTGTGTTCCAATTGTACCTTGAATACCCTGTGTTCCCTGTGTTCCAGTTTCACCTTGAGTACCTGTTATACCCTGAGTACCTGTTATACCCTGAGTACCTTGAGTACCAGTTGTTCCCTGTGTTCCAGTTTCACCTTGAGTACCAATTGTTCCTTGAGTACCTTGTGTACCTGTAATTCCTTGTGCTCCTACTTCTCCTTTAGTACCTGTTATACCTTGTATACCTTGTGGTCCTACTGTACCCTGGGTACCTTGAGTACCTGTTATACCTTGTGTTCCTGTTGCACCTTGTGGTCCAAAAATACCTTGGATACCTTGTGATCCTTGAGTTCCGGTTGCACCTTGAGTTCCAGTTTCACCTTGAGCACCTAATTGGCCTTTTTGTCCTTTTTCCCCTATTTCTCCTTTTTGACCTTTTGATCCACCACCGGCTATAAATGATAAATTACCAGAACCATCGGTTCCGATTACTTGTCCATTTGTTCCATCTGATGTGGGGTAAGTTAAATCAGCAATTAAAGCTGAACTTGCTGTAACTGAAGTAGTTACATTTAATGTATTCAACGCAGCGTTAGATCCGCTGGTTATTAATTTTTTCCAATTTGGCATAATCTCGTTTTATTATGGTTGGTTAATCACAATGATCCCACTTCCGTAAGGCCTATAATAAGCTATTTGATTATAAATATATAGAATGGATTAACTATTAAATTCCTTTCTGTAATTTTTCAATTTGAGATTGTTGTACCTTTATAGCTTCAACTAATAATGGAACTATTTTTTCATAATTAACAGCTTTATATCCATTTTCACGAGTTGTAACTGCTAAAGGAAGTACTTCTTCAATTTCTTGTGCTATAATTCCTATATCATTACCTGAATGACCATGGATTGTTTTTTTCTCTAATTCTGTTAAAGGTTTCCATGAAAATTCTACTCCACTAATTTGTTTTAATTTTTCAAGTGCATTATCAATAGGAATAATATTTTCTTTTAATCTTTGATCTGATGTTGAGTATGCTACTATATCATTTGTTGCATCAATTCTACCTGCCGTACTATTTAAAGATGTTGTTCCACCTACAGTTAAATGTCCTGATTCAACTATTACTTTTGTAGAATCTAATCTTAATATTGAATTACCATTTGGACATTCTATACTAAAATCTCCTGATCCTTGTTGGACTAATTGACCAGTACCATTTGTACCTGCATTTCTAAAGAATCTTAATCCTGGAGATGTACCATTGTCAGTAATTAAATCTAAATATGCTGAATTTGTAGCATTACCTGAATTTTTACCTAATGTTATTTGGTTTTGAGATTGGTTAGCATTTATAAACAGCTGACCACTTGAAAATGTCATTGTAGACTCTGCGTCAGCAGTAGTTGAATTAGTAGCTGTTAATACCCTCCCATCAACTGCATTTGTAATGTTAATACTTGCTCCTGTTGTTCCTTGAGTACCTGTACCTCCAGTTATACCTTGTATTCCTTGCGTACCTTGTGTTCCTTGAGTTCCTTGTGAACCAGTAATACCTTGTATTCCTTGAATACCTCGTGTTCCTTGAATACCTTGTGTTCCTTGAGTTCCTTGAGAACCGGTTATACCTTGGGCACCTGTAATACCTTGAGCTCCAGTAATACCTTGAGTTCCTTGAGTACCTTGAGCACCTTTTGATCCAGGATTATCTCCTTTTATACCTTGAATACCTTGAGTACCTTGGGTACCTTGAGTTCCTTGTGATCCGGGATTGTCACCTTTTATACCTTGTATTCCTTGAATACCTTGTGTTCCTTGAGTACCTTGTGTTCCTTGCACACCTTGTGCTCCGGTTATACCTTGAGGTCCTGTTACACCCTGAATACCTTGAACTCCAGTTATACCTTGTATTCCTTGTAAACCTTGGCCTCCTTGACCTCCTTGATCACCAGTTATACCTTGAATACCTTGTGTACCAGTAATACCTTGAGTACCTTGAGTACCTTGGCCTCCTTGATCACCAGTTATACCTTGTATTCCTTGTGTACCAGTAATACCCTGTGCTCCTGTAATACCTTGTGGTCCTGTTATACCTTGAGGTCCTGTAGAACCTGTTATACCTTGAATACCTTGTGTACCAGTTATACCTTGTGTTCCTGTTATACCTTGAGCACCTTGGGCACCTGTATCTCCTTTATCACCTGTAGTTACAAAAGAAACAAGTATATCTTCATTGGTTGTAAATGGATTATCTGCTGAGTAAGCTTCATTACTTATAGTAAATCTATAATAAGTACCTTCATCTCCTCCTCCTGATATTGCAAATAATAAAAATTGTGATGCGTCTGTTTCATTAGATATTCTAACATGACCTTTAATTGCTGATGTAGCAGATAAAATAGTTGCAAAGAAGGATGAAGCATCTTTACCTGCATCATCTGTATCACTAATATCTAATCTTGTAGCTTGACGTTGATTATTTATAGCTGAAAAATATAATTCAGCATTTCCACTTCCTGGGTCTGATGTTACTACACCTGCATTTCCACTATATACATAATCAAATGAAGCACCTCCAAAATTACCAGTTGTACCTTGTACACCTTGTATACCTTGAATACCTTGAGTACCAGTTATACCTTGTGTTCCTTGTGCTCCTGATCCAGTAATTCCTTGAATACCTTGGGCACCTTGTGGTCCTACAACTCCTTCACCAATTGTACCTTGTGTACCTTGTGTACCTTGAGTAGCTGTTCCAGTTATACCTTGAATACCTTGTGTACCTGTAATACCTTGGGCACCTGTTATACCTTGAGTACCTTGTAAACCTGTTCCAGTTATACCTTGTATTCCTTGTACACCTTGTGTACCAGTAATACCTTGGGTACCTTGAGTACCTTGAGCACCTGTATCTCCAGTTATACCCTGAATACCTTGAGTACCTTGTGTACCTGTAATTCCTTGTGTTCCTTGTGCTCCTACTTCACCTTTCTGTCCTTTTTGACCAGTTATACCTTGGGCTCCAACTTCACCTTTTTCTCCTTTATTACCAGTTATACCCTGAATACCTTGGTCACCAGTTATACCTTGTACACCCTGTGTGCCAGTAATACCTTGAATACCTTGTAAACCTGTTCCAGTTATACCTTGGGTACCTTGGATACCTTGAGTACCTTGAATACCTTGGGTACCTTGAGTACCTTGTGTTCCAATTCCACCTTGTGAACCTTCTAATGCTACATTAAAACTAAAACCAGTACCATTAACACCAGTTCCAATTGAACTTTGTTGATTAACAGCATAAGTATAATATGTTGTATTATTTGTAGCAGTACTAATTATTAAATCCTTACGTATAGTAGAGCCATCATTAAGACTCCACATAGCACCTTGACCTACATTACCAAGTAAACTAGATATGTTATTACCATCAGCATCTGTAGTACTTATTCTAATTTCTGTTGTTGTGGTACCCCATGCGGCTTGTAAACCAAATTCACCTGAACCTGGATTTCCTGAGGTTGATGTAGAATCATATGTACTTACAAATAAACCACCTTCTGCACCTTTAGCACCTGTTGTTCCAGTTATACCTTGTATACCTTGTGTACCTTGTATTCCTTGAATACCTTGTGGTCCTGTAGTTCCTTGAGGTCCTAATCCTCCAGTTACACCTTGAATACCTTGTAATCCTACTTCTCCTTTTTGTCCTTTAATACCAATTATACCTTGAGCACCTTGATCACCAGTTATACCTTGTATACCTTGTGTACCTGTTGTTCCTTGTATACCCTGTGTACCTTGTGTTCCTTGTAAACCTGTTCCAGTTATACCTTGTATTCCTTGTGTTCCTGTAATACCTTGAACACCTTGTATTCCTATTTCACCCTGTATACCTTGAGTACCTTGTGTACCAGTAATACCCTGAGAGCCAGTTCCACCACTTGTACCTTGTGTACCTTGTATACCTTGGGGACCTGTAATTCCTTGAATACCTTGTGTACCTGTAATACCCTGTGTACCAGTTTCACCTTGAGTACCAACTTCACCTTTTTGTCCTTTTTCTCCTGTTATACCCTGAGCACCAGTTATACCTTGTGTACCTGTAGTACCTTGTGTTCCTTGAGTACCTGTAGGTCCAGCACCTCCTGTATCACCTGTTGTACCTTGTGTACCTGTAGTACCTTGTGGTCCAGTTATACCTTGTGGTCCTGTTACACCTTGAATACCTTGGGTACCTTGTGCACCAGTAATACCTTGAGCACCAATAGTAGCATCATAATATAAAACCCCTGTATCTGTATCTGCTACTACTGCTTTTAATAAACCAGAAGCAGATGGTACTGTTTTAATATTTTTTATTGTAACATTATCTGCTGCTGTTGCTAAATGAAAAGTTGTAGAACCTGATACTGCTAAAGAACCAGATATTCCTATTTCATATCCAACTGTAGAAGAAGGGTTAAGTGCATCAAAAGATTGTGAAACCTGTAATGCTTCAATAGTTTGCCCAGTTACTACACCAGTTTTTGTTATTTGCTTTAATGATGCCATGTTATTACCTATTAACTATAAATATAAATTTCTCCAGCTGTATCAACATACATATTTCCTGCTTTTTGGAACTTTGCTGATCCTGATAGTGAATTATTATCTGCTATTGCTGTTACATATTGTGTTGGAACAAATGAAGCTCCAGCACCCGGATTAAATGAGCTTGTAAAACCCCATCTTAATTGAACTGCATCCCAAGCTAATAATTCTGTATCTGCGGGACCTGTTTGTTGTACTGCTATACCTCCATCTCCTACTGCAGTTGAACCAGACGCTAATCTAATAAATCTATCTGCAACATCCAAATTATCTTGATGTTGGAATGAAGCTGTTCCTTGTACTGTTAAATTTCTTGTTACAACTAAATCTCTTCCTACTGAAGCATCATTTCCAACTGTTAAATTTTGTGATACTAATAAATTATTACCTACAGATGCTGTTGGAATTGTTAAAAAGTTATTAAACGATACTGCACCTGCTGTGACTGAAAAATCATTTGAATCAAATGATGCAATACCTTTATTTGTTGCAGTAGCATCTTCACCAGATATTGTTACAGTATTGTTTGATCCTGAAGTGTCAATACCTTCTCCGGCTAATATATTTAATGCTTGTGTTTTTAAATTTACACTTCCTGATCCTAAAGAAGCAGTATACATTAATGTTGATGCTATTCCAGTTAATCCTGAACCATCTCCTTCAAATGAACCACTAAATGATCCACTAAAATCTCCTGATGCTGTTGTAGCTGTTAATCGTAATTTATTTATTACTGCAGTTGTTGTACCTAATCCTATAACAGTAGTACCTACTGTAAAACTAGATGTTGCTAATGAAGCAGTTGGTAAACCACCATCTTTAACTTTTAATGATCCACCTGAAATTTCTATAGTGTTACCGTCTACTTGAACCCCTATTGCTGTTCCTCCACCACCAAATACTGCTTGTGCTGCATCTGTTACTGAAGAAGATAATTGTACAGGGGTAATACCATCATTTTTTATCTGCAATCCACTTGCCGACGATGTTAATGTAGTTCCATTGAGATTAACGGATACAGTTGATGCTGCACTACCATCGTATGAAAACGCAGTTATACTGTTATTTCCGTTGGTTATAGCGTTTCCTACTTTTGTAGCAAATGATGAAGTACCTACGAAATTAGGTGCTGTTACAGTTCCAGCAGCAGTAATAGCATTTACTCCTGCTATATTAGATGCTGTAGCTCCTAATGCAATCGAATCAGTACCTAACATTAATGAATCAAATGGTATTTTTGATGCTGTTACTCTTGTTAGTTTTGAACCATCTCCTTCAAATGAACCACTAAATGATCCAGACCCACCTGTTGCTACTCCACTACCTGTACTAAATGAT
>Ga0206129_10001811_pt1 | contig 27980 bp, 25 predicted proteins | sample Helgoland_Spring_8_FD_148616 | JGI IMG/M metagenome (GOLD analysis project Ga0206129, IMG submission 148616) | Pelagic subsurface seawater microbial communities from Kabeltonne, Helgoland, North Sea - Helgoland_Spring_Bloom_20160502_2 | ecosystem: Environmental > Aquatic > Marine > Epipelagic ...
CACTTAGATTCATAGCAGATAAAAATTAACCCCTATCTTTGAACTCATCTACATTTATCTCTATTGAGTTAATATTATCTGGTTGAGTGATAGAGTTTTCATCCCAAAAAGCTCGGCCACTAGTAAGTTCTCCCTGCTCATTAACAATAAAATGATCGACAATAGAGATATTCATGCCTGAGTTATCTGAAGTATTGCGTACCTGCATGACAGCCTTTAGAATGCCCTCGTTTCCACAGACAACTGTTTGAACATCGGTAGGTAAAATAGTCATTCCTTTAACATGACCAAAATCCCAGAAAGCAGATATAGAGTCTATGCCAACACATGGCTCTGCTCCCACTGGATCTTCAAAAATAGCATCTGGAGCCCAAAGACTAATAAATAGATCTTTATCGTTATTTGTGTAAGCTAACACATAATTATCTATAGCAGCTTGAACTTTTTCTTTCATTTCATTTCCTCTTTTTGTATGCCTTTATCCTTAAGCAAGATTTTTGTGAATTCAATATCTGGGCTAATTGGAGAGACTTGTTCCCATATTCGGTCATATTCGGAATGTTTAATTAACCATTGGCCATTTTTTTTTACATAAACATCCTCGTACAATGCTGTGCCTTGGGTAACTGTATTGTGATCAATATTATAAAAAATATCTTGGAGATACCATTTACCCTTAGCTTCCGTTTCTGAGATTACTTCAATCTCTGGGTGGTGGCCTGTATGCATTGCGCAAGCTTGATTGTGAAAGGAGTAACGAAGACTTTCAGTAATTTTTTCTTTGCCATGAGATTCCCAGCGATACGTTCCGCCTCTATAATCAACAGTAATATCGTCAGTAAAGATATTATCTAGCAAATCAAAATCAGCCATATCTATGGCTCTGAAATATCGGTGCTTAAGATTCTTTATGTCCTCAATATCTAATAATTTTTGTAATTTATCCATAATATAGTTACCTTAAAAAGGCTTGACCTCCATCGATCATAATAGTTGAGCCAGTGATATAAGACATGCCTTCGCTAAGAAGATGACAAACAGCCTCTCCAATATCATCCTTGCAGTCGCCCACTCTTCCAAGCGGAATCGTTTTAACAAACTCAGCGGCTTCTTCAGGGCGCTCATTCATCCACCACTCCATACCGCTAGATTTAGCCAATGGCATAATGCAGTTCACAAGAATACTATCTGGACCCCATTCCACTGCCGCTGTTCTTGAAAGTGCTCTTATGGCTTCTTTTACAGCTGCATATGCGCCATAGCCCTCAGAATCGGCCCTTAATGCAGATGAGCTTGCTAGGTTAATTATTTTTCCTCCGCCCTTTAGAAAAGGATGGCATAGTTTCATAAAGTGAAATGTTGCTAATGGGCCAGACATCCAGCCTGCTTCAAATGCATCATCTGATACTTGCAATAAGTTACCCAAAGGAACTTCCTGAGCATTGTTAATAAGAAAATTAATGGCAGAAAATTCTGATATTGTTAGATCAATTGCTGTTTTAATAGAATCTTGGTCTTTAACATCACACTCTATCGCTATAGCTGAGCCACCATTATCTTTTATTTCATCGGCAACAGACTTAACTTTTGAAAGAGTTCTGCCAACCAAAGCAATATTAGCACCTCGCTCAGATAGAGCTAGAGCAATTCCTCTACCAACACCCTGTCCTGAGCCAGTAATCAGAGCAGTTTTATTCTTAAAATCCATTAAAAATTTGTGCCTGTTATATCCTTCGCAGCAAGATACCCAAATGTCATGGCTGGTCCTAGTGTAGAACCAGGGCCTGGATAAGTTGGAAGAAGTGCAGTGGTTACGTTGCCGCAAGCATAAAGCCCCGCAATTGGCTGACCATCTTGCTTAAGGACTCTTGCATGAGTATCAATTACTAACCCACCTGCAGTTCCCATCTCTCCTGGGTATAAAACCATGCAATAAAATGGCCCTTCTTTTAAAGGAGCCAAACAGGGATTTGGAGTAACGGAAGGATCTCCATAATATCGGTCATAGGCGCTATCACCTCTTTGTAACTCTAAATCTTTTCCGGTTACAGCATATTCATTAACTTTAGCTTGAGTAGCCGTTAAGCCGTCTGGATTGATTCCTGCAATTTCAGCAAGTTCCTCAAGAGTTTCGCCTTTAGATAGAAAAGATGGGGTCCACCACTCTTTAGGCACAGCGGAGTCGGGTTGCATACTGCCTTGTAAAAGTGGGCCGCAAGGACGGTTTTTTCTAAAATTACTATCAAAAATCATATAGCAAGGAGCGCATGGATTGCCTTCATCAAACTTTGCAAACATGTCATTAACAAAACTTACATAATTTTGAGATTCATTAGAGAATCTCTCACCATTTTTATTAACGGTGTAATTACCAGGCATAGATTTATCCACCATAGAAAGCCATCCTTTTTCCTGACCTGGAACCTTCATGGTTGTTGACCACCAGCCTGTATCCATTTGATGGGTATCAGCCCCTAATTTTAATGCTGCCTTCAAAGCATCGCCAGTATTATGGATATTTGCTGCACTCCATTCTGCATTGCTGGGCTTAGGAAGATATTTATCTCTTAGATCTTGATCTCTTTCAAAACCACCTGCAGCTAGGATGACTCCTTTATTGGCTTTAATATTAATAGATGAGCCATCTTTAGTTGCTTTTATGCCTATCACTTTACCATTTTCATCAACCAAATCTGTCATGGCTGTAAGTGTCCATAAATCTACCTTGCGATCCTTCAGAGATAAAATGAGCCTAGCTATGCCTGCATTGCCCATTGTTAATCTTCTATCCTTCCATCCCCACTTGAGGCGCATAGCAAAATCTAAAATATATTTAGTAAATAATTTTGCGAACTGCGTTTTCCAACCCGGAAGAGCGCCCAGTAAAAGCTGTCCTTCGACTTGAGTAAAATTCATATTGATTGGACCCATTGTGAATGCTGTTTGGGGATGCTGCTCGCGCAACTTACCCAGATCTTCACCCAATTCAGTTCCAAAAATTGGTTCGGGCTCCATAGATCTATTGCCCTCTTTACCACCGGTATTGTCCGGAAAGTAATCAGGATAGTGAGCTAGATTTCTATACTTCACTTGGGAATTTTCATGAAGATAGTCAATCATTCTAGGGCCCTCAGAAATATATGTTTCGATAAGCTCGTCTTTGATCATGCCTTCAGGCGAAACGCTATTAATGTAATTTCTGGCATCTTGATCAGAATCATCAACATTTTCAGCCTTTGCATAACGATTATTTGGAATCCAAACGCCTCCACCAGAGGTGGCGGAAGTGCCTCCAAACTGACTGCTTTTTTCAATAACTAAGGTTTTGGCTCCTCCATCATGAGAGCAAAGAGCGGCTGTTAATGCTCCATTTCCAGAGCCAACTACAACAACGTCAAATTCATAATCCCATTCCATAATATTCACCAAGGCTTTAATAAGTTCAATTGTAACCAATCAACTATAACCCATGAAATTTATTTTAAAAAACGATAAATATTCCTATTCCTTGTTGACATAAACGAATGATTTGATACTCCATGAGGTGCAATTTATTTGTATAATAAAAAAGTTAAATAAATTATTACTCTTATTATGAAAACAGATATTTGCAAGAAACTCGGTATTGAATATCCAATTTTTGCCTTCACTCATTGCAGAGATGTTGTTGTTGCAGTAAGTAAAGCTGGCGGAATTGGTGTGCTAGGAGCCGTCGGTTATTCACCAGATCAGCTAAAAGAAGAACTGGACTGGATTGATGCTCATATCGGCGATTATTCATATGGAGTTGATACGGTTATTCCTCAAAAGTATGAAGGCATGGAGGAAAAAGACCCTGAACAACTGCTTGAACAATTGCAGAAAATGATTCCGGATGAGCACAGAAAATTTGTAGATAACTTACTAACAGAAAGTGGTGTTCCCGAAGCTCCTGAGACAAACGGACCAAAGGGAGGTCTACTTGGATGGACAGAAGCTACTGCTGAACCTCAAATTGAAGAAGCTTTAAAACATCCGAATGTAAAATTAATAGCAAATGCATTAGGCACACCTCCTGCAGATATGATAAAAAAAATTCAAGACAAGGGTGTTTTGATAGGAGCTCTGTGCGGAAAAATTAAACAAGCTTTAGCCCATAAAGAAGCAGGTTTAGATTTTATTATTGCTCAGGGAGGAGAAGGTGGTGGGCATACCGGGGAAATTGGAAGCATAGTCTTGTGGCCACAAATTATCGAGGCGGTTGGAGATTTACCTGTATTAGCGGCAGGAGGTATCGGTAATGGTCGACAAATGGCTGCTGCAATGTCTATGGGAGCTCAAGGAATCTGGTGTGGATCTTTGTGGTTAGCAGTTGAAGAAGCTGCTGCTCAACCTGCTGAAAAAGAATCTTATCTTAATGCGACAAGTGAAGATACTATTAGAAGTAAAGCATGGACAGGTAAGCCTGCAAGAATGCTAAAAAATAAGTGGACTGAGGCCTGGGAAAATCCTGAGAACCCAGATCCACTTCCAATGCCGCTGCAGGGAATGATTACGTTTGATGCTATGAGAAGAACTTCCATCTATGCAGGCTCAGGAAATACTCAGGATGTCTCTTTTAATGCAGCTGGTCAGGTAATTGGGCAGATCAAGCAAATTGATTCAGTTAAAGATGTGATGTTTGATCTCATTAGTGAATACCTAGATTCAGTTGAAAGACTAAATGATTTATTGCCTAAAGAATAATTTCAATGGTTTTATCAGAGCTTTTTAATGAGCTAAATGATTTGCTGTGGGCCTTGGGATTGATTTCAGGCTCAATTGCTGTTTTGCTATTGATGCCAAAAAAATATTCCTTAAAACTTGGAGAATATCCGCTGCTGCTAGCAGCTCTCTTTGGTCTCATTATGTTTGCAATAATCCAAATATATTCTTAAGGTGAATTATGTCATTTGAAGAAATAAGGGTTGTATGTGTGTAGTTTACGTCTCTGCTTTAGCCCCCTCATATATCTTATTTACAAAAGAGATACTCTGCCAACATCTGTACTAAGTTTATATGCATGCATCTTTATAGCTTGTGCATTTGGGTGGGAGCTTTGGTTTACTTATGGATGGTTAGATGGCGACCCAGTAAATATTAGGCGGTCTGCGGCATTGAATACTTGGCTTCCGCAGAATATTAATTGGCTGATGAATTCGTTGGCTGATGCCGGAACTATTGGGCTCGGTGGCCTCTATCTCACTTGGTTATTATGTAGCCGGGATAATGCAATTTTTATTAGATGGAGCTGGAGAGCATTCTCAATATTTATGCTCTGGTGTATAGCTCAGAATATTGGAGTTGAGATGTTTCTTTATCACGATCAACTAGCCCAAGGAAAAATACTTTCATGGGCTCCATTAGCTCCATTTGGATCATATTATAATCCTGAGTTATTTTCTTTTAATGGAAGACGCATTATGTTTCAAACGCAAATTCCCTGGATCATACTTCCAGCAATAATCTATAAAGGAGCTATTTTTCTCAATAAAGAGAAGTAACTCGTTTACGTTCTTGGAGGCAGCCCCTTGATTCGTTGCAGTGTAATATCTGTTGCTGCTCGTCTATGTTTTGAAAGCTCTTGATACCCCTCATCAGCCCACCAATTATCAGCATCTTCTTCAGATGGGAACGAAAAGATAATAGCTCTTCCTTGAATTGGTTCTATGCCCTCTAAAACTACTCGATTATCATCGTAGGTAATAAATGATCCGTTATGCTTTTGCAAATAAGCAAAGAAACCTTTTTCGTATATTCGATATTCTTCCGGATCATTGATGGTCAGATTGACAACCATATAAACACTAATATTTTGTGACATTCTGTACTACCTATTTAGTAAATTAATATTATATAACTTTCTTATAAGTCGTAAACATTGAGGCTTCTTATTAGTGTAAAATACACTTTATGGCTAAAGAAGATAATCTAGAATTTGAAGGCGAAGTTATTGAGACACTTCCTAATACTACTTTCAGAGTAAAGTTAGAGAATGATCATATTATTGAAGCTCATATCTCGGGAAAAATGCGTAAGCATTACATCAGAATTTTAACTGGCGATAAAGTTAAGGTAGAAATGACTCCTTACGACTTAACTAAAGGCAGAATAACGTTTAGAGGCCGCTAAGCCTTAGTTTTTACAGTTTTCTTCTTAGCTGAGAAGACAATCCCATCTTTACCTAAATCAACCTTGATTTGGCCACCCTTACTAAGATCCCCAAATAAGACTTTGTCAACAAGAGGTTTTTTAATCTTATTGGTAATAAAACGCTCCATAGGCCTCGCGCCCATCTCTTTGTTGTATCCATTGTCTGCAATCCAATTTAATACTTTCTTAGAGTAAATTAGCTCAACATTTCTTGCATCTAGCTGGGCCTGAAGCTTTGTTAAGAATTTATCAACAATAGAAAGGATAACCTCTATAGGCAAGTAGTTAAATTGAATAATCTCATCCAATCTATTTCTAAATTCTGGCGAGAAAAGCTTTTTAAGAGATAGCAGAGCATCAGATTCGTTGGATTGATCACTAAAACCAATGGATTTCTTTTCAAGAAGATCTGCACCTGCGTTAGTAGTCATAACTACAATGACATTTCTGAAGTCTGCCTTTCTGCCATTGTTATCAGTTAATACTCCTGAATCCATGATCTGAAGTAAAAGATTGTAAATATCAGGATGAGCTTTCTCTATTTCGTCAAGCAGTAAGACGCAGTGAGGGTTTTGGACAACAGCCTCTGTTAATAGGCCGCCTTGATCAAAGCCGACATAGCCTGGCGGCGCTCCGATGAGTCTTGATACTGTGTGTCTCTCCATGTACTCAGACATATCAAAACGCACCAACTCAATTCCCATCATGTTTGCTAGTTGATTAGTGATCTCTGTCTTGCCGACGCCTGTTGGCCCTGCAAAAAGGAATGACCCAATGGTTTTATTATCATCTCTAAGCCCTGCCCTAGATAATTTAATCGCATTAACCAAACTATGGATAGCTTGGTCTTGACCAAAAATTACAGTTTTAAGATCCGATTCAAGTTTCTGAAGATTTGTAGACTCTTGACTAGAAATTGTTTGCTCAGGAATTTTTGATATTTTTGAAATTGTTTTTTCTATGTGATTTTGATTAACTGTAATTTGTTTAGAATTTTTTCTGCCTATATTCAGCAGTGCGCCTGCCTCATCAATTAGATCTATGGCTTTATCTGGTAAAAACCTATCGTTTAAAAATCTCTTGGATAGTGAGACAGCAGTATTGATTGATTCGTATGAATACTTAACGTTGTGATGAGATTCATAATTACTCTTCAGGCCTTCAAGAATTTGGACACAATCCTCAGCGGATGGCTCCATAACATCAATTTTCTGGAATCTTCTTGATAGAGCCTGGTTTTGATTGAAGACACCTCTGTATTCCTGGAAAGTTGTTGATCCAATGCATCTTAATTTACCCTTGCCAAGTGCTGGTTTTAATAAATTTGATACATCTAAACTACCACCTGAGGCTGATCCGGCTCCAATAATAGTGTGAATCTCGTCAATAAATAAAATAGGATTATTTTCATTATCTAAAAAGCTAAGAACAGATTTTAAACGCTTTTCAAAATCTCCTCTGTATTTAGTGCCTGCAATGAGAGCTCCTATGTCCAGTGAATACAACGTTGATTCTTGAAGAAACTCAGGTACTTCCTTTTCGTTTAACAGATGAGCCAAGCCTTCAGCAATAGCTGTCTTCCCTACCCCAGACTCACCAACCAACAATGGATTATTTTTTGTTCTTCTGGCTAAGATTTGAACAATTCTTTCAATCTCTTCAGACCTACCAATTAACTTATCAATTTTACTGTTGCTTGCTAGCTCATTAAGATTAATTAAAAACTCCAGCTCAGTTGTTGTTGCTTCCTCTGGTGCTTGACCATCTTCATCAGGTGACTCTATGCCCTCATCAGATGTTGATGTCTTTCCGTGAGAAATATAAGAAACTATATCGAGGCGCCCTATTCCCTGCTTAGATAGCAAATAAACTGAATGAGATTCTTTCTCTGAAAATATAGCAACCAGAAGATTAATTGGCTTAACCACACCTTTGCCTGAGGATTGAACATGGAATACTGCTCTTTGAAGAACCCTTTGAAATCCAAGTGTAGGCTGAACTGGTTTTTTTGCATCGACTTTAACAGGTGTATTATCGCGCACGTGCTCCTCTAGGTTCTCACGTAGCGTATTTAAATTCACATCATTAGTCTCTAGCGCCTGGCGAACATCGTAATCTGAGATCAACATCAGCAACAAGTGCTCAATAGTTAAATACTCAAGATTTTGATCTTGCGCTTGATCAAATAAACTTGCTATGGATTGTTCTAATTCTTTGCTAAACATTAGTCTGTCATTGGTTCGATTTCACTGATTAAAGGGTGCTCATGGGCTTTAGCCATTTCATTAATTTCATGAGATTTCATTTCTGCAATCTCTTTAGGAAATATACCACAGACTCCTTTACCTTTTGTATGAACGGCGAGCATTATTTGTGTAGATCTCTCGTGCTCATAACCAAAGATAGATTGAAGAATGTAAATTACAAAATCCATCGGAGTAAAATCATCGTTAAGTAAGACAACTTGATACAAGGGCGGTTCTTTTAGCTCAGGTTTATCCTCGAGTACAATGGCTCCTTGATCTGACGATATATCGTTATTCGAGTCTGAAGATTGAATTATCTTCACATTCTTTTGATCATTTCCTTGGCAAAGCCTGAACATGAAACAAGGTTGGCATCATCCATTAGTCGCTCGAAGTCGTAAGTAACCATTTTGTCGTTTATAGCGGCTTCCATAGAAGAAATGATCAAATCAGCTGCTTCACCCCACCCTAAATGACGCAACATCATTTCAGCAGAGAGCATCAAGGAGCCAGGGTTAACTTTGTCTTGTCCAGCATATTTTGGTGCAGTTCCATGGGTAGCCTCAAACAAAGCTGAGTCATCTCCAATATTTGCTCCAGGAGCTATTCCTATACCGCCAACACATGCAGCCAATGCATCTGAAATATAGTCACCATTTAAATTCATTGTAGCTATGACGTCATACTCTTTTGGTCTTGTAAGTATTTGCTGCAAAAAAGCATCACAAATAACATCTTTAATAACAATGCTTTGGCCATTATTAGGATTTTTAATAGTAACCCAAGGACCGCCGTCAAATAATTCACCGCCATAAGAATTCATGCTTACATCGTAGCCCCAGTCTCTAAAAGCTCCTTCAGTGTATTTCATGATATTGCCCTTATGAACAAGCGTTACAGAGGTTCTGTTGTTTTTAATTGCATAATCTATGGCTTGCTTAACAAGTCTTTCTGTTCCCTGTTTTGAGATTGGCTTGACGCCAAGACCAACATTCTGTGGGAAACGAATCTGAGTAACACCAAATTGCTCCTGCAATACCTTAACCATTGCATCAGCCTCAGGAGAACCAGCTTCAAACTCTACACCAGCATAAATATCTTCAGAGTTTTCACGAAAAATAACCATGTCCACATGAGAGGGATTCTTTACAGGGCTAGGGACGCCTGAAAAATACCTAATGGGTCTCAAACATACATAAAGGTCTAGAATCTGTCTCAAGGAAACATTTAGCGACCTGATACCACCTCCAACAGGTGTTGTTAGAGGGCCTTTGATACTTACGATGTATTCTTTTAATGCCTCAATTGTTTCGTCTGGAAGCCAAGTATCTTTGTCGTAAATAGTGGTAGATTTTTCACCGCAATATACTTCCATCCAAGATATTTTTTTGGCACCGTGATAAGCAACTTTTACAGCATTATCTACAACATCAATCATTGCTGGTGTTATGTCTACTCCGATACCATCACCCTCAATAAAAGGAATAATTGGATTGTCCGGTACAACCAGGGACCCATTTTCGAAAGTAATTTTTGTGCCTTCAGCAGGAATGTTAATATGTTTGTAGCTCATTGCTGTCCTCTTATGATTAAACGCTTATATAATATAAATCGGGGAGAATTATACTCTAAAAATTCTTTGAAATAGAGGGCTTGAAGATAATTTATGTCAAATAATGCAGGCAAAAAAGTTGTTGTTGGAATGTCAGGTGGCGTTGACTCTTCTGTGGCTGCTCTTTTGTTAAAACAACAGGGTTATCAAGTTCAGGGCCTATTCATGCAGAACTGGCAGAATGAACCTGGCGAAGTTTGTACTTCTGAAGTAGATTTTAATGATGCATCAAAGATCTGCGATTCATTGGGTATTCCTCTGCACAGAGCTAACTTTAGTGATGAGTACTGGGATAGAGTATTTAAAGAGTTTTTATCAGAGCATGAGAAAGGCAGAACTCCAAATCCAGATATTTTATGTAACAGGGAGATTAAATTTAAATCTTTTTTAGATTATGCTTTCAAAATTGGTGCAGATCATATTGCTACTGGACACTACGCGCGACTTACCAAGAGAAATGGAAGAACCATGCTGATGAGAGCAGATGATTTGAACAAAGATCAGACATACTTTTTACATGAGGTAAAAGAGTCAGAATTTTCAAAGTGCTTGTTTCCACTTCAGGATTTACCAAAAGATGAGGTAAGAAGAATTGCAGAAGAAAATAATTTTATTAACTATGATAAAAAGGATTCAGTCGGCATATGTTTTGTTGGTGAGAGAAATTTAAGAGATTTCTTAAAAAGATTCATATCATTTAAACCCGGAAATATAAAAGACTCTGAAGGACTTATTCTAGGAGAGCATCCGGGTGCCCTTCTATTCACTCAAGGCCAGCGTCAAGGACTAAATGTTGGTGGGGTAAAAGATAAATCAGAATTACCTTGGTACGTTTATGGGAAGAGCATTGAATTAAATGAGGTATATGTATGCCAGGGTGGATCTAATCCTCTGTTGATGAGCTCAGGCTTGATTATGGAATCAATGAAATGGATCAATGCTGGATTAGAGCCCGAGTCATTGGATTGTGAGGTCCAAGTTAGGCACAGAGGCAAGCCAGTTGAATGTAATGCTGTTTTTAAAAAAGATGAGGTTGAAATACAATTTAAAGAAGAAATTAGAGCAATAGCTCCAGGTCAATCTGCGGTACTCTATTCTAATAATCAATGTTTAGGTGGAGGTATCATAGCTAAATCGATCCAAGTCTAGCTATAATCATCCTATGAAAATTGAACAGCTAATTTCGCCTCTTGATAATCGATATAATGATAAAATTGCAGACCTTGCGACTAACTTTTCTGAATCTAATTTAAATAAAGTCCGGTTTGAAATTGAAATTGAATGGCTAATATTTCTTTGTTCTAAGGGTGGAAAAAATTTTCCCGCTCTCTCTAAACCTAATATTAAGAATCTTCTGGCGCTTAAGAATAGCTTTGATGAAAAATCAGCCAAAAAGATCAAGTCGATTGAAGGTAAAACAAACCACGATGTAAAAGCTGTTGAGTACTTTATACGCGATGAGTTAAAAAAGTCCTCCAATCTAAAAAGATATGAGCATTTAGTTCATTTTGCATTGACCAGCGAAGATGTGAATTCACTTAGCTATGCTATCTTAATGAGGGATGCACAAATCATTTATTTGAAACAGCTCGATGTGATTATTAAAGAGCTTAACAAGAGAGCAAGAACTTGGTCATCAATCCCAATGCTTGCAAGAACACATGGACAAGCAGCCTCACCATCAACCCTTGGCAAAGAAATGAAGGTTTTTGTAGAGCGCCTGAAACGTCAACGAAATAGCTTAAAAACGATGAAACCATTAGCAAAATTTGGTGGAGCAACTGGTAACTATCACACTCTAGTTATAAGTGATCCAAACATAAACTGGGCAAATCAAACCAAGAAATTCTTAGCATCTTTTCAAGTCGAGCAAAATCCAGTCACTACACAGATTGAACCTCATGATGGAATAGCTGAAGTGGCCCACTGCATCCAAAGAGTTAACAATATACTTATTGATTTTAATCAAGATATTTGGATGTACATTGCAAATGATCTATTTAAACTAAAACTGAAAGAAGGTGAAGTCGGCTCATCAACTATGCCGCATAAAGTTAATCCCATTGATTTTGAAAATTCAGAAGGTAATTTAGGGCTATCAAATGCAATGATGGAATTCTTCGCCAATAAACTTACAAAATCAAGATTGCAGCGTGATCTCTCAGACTCTACTGTATTAAGAAATCTAGGTGTTGGATTTGCTTATTCATATGTTGGCTTTTCATCAGTTCTCAAGGGTCTATCAAAGCTCCAGCCAAATAAGCAAAAAGCGATCAATGAGTTAGAAAATAATTGGCAGATTTTAGCTGAAGCAATTCAAATTGTGATGAAGTTAGAGGGTCTTGATAATGCTTATGAGATCATAAAATTAAAAACACGTGGCGTAAGTTTAGATCAAAATTCTTATGCAGAGCTTGTTGAAAACTTAGAGATATCTGAGGCTGCTAAAGATAAGCTGAAAAAGCTTACCCCAACCAACTATCTTGGCGATGCTATCAAACTAGCAAAATTGTAATTTTTGTAGTTAAGTTACAATAATAGTCTCCTAAAAAGCCTATTAAATATGCTTTTTAATATATATTGACAATTTAAACCATATAAATTTCAATCCACTACATATACAAATATCTGGAGCTATATTATGGGCAAACTTACATTATCCTCTGAAATTGAAAGGCTGAAGGCTATCCCCGATTTTCAAGGCACTCATTGGAGCTCTATCAAGCCCGAGTTTGCAGCAAGAATGGCTATACAAAATCAATTTAAAACTGGAATAGACGTTGCTAAATATACTGCATCAATTATGCGAAAAGATATGGAAGCCTACGATAGCGATACTTCTTCTTATACTCAATCACTTGGCTGCTGGCATGGTTTTATTGGGCAACAAAAACTTATTTCAATTAAAAAGCATTTTGGCACAACCGATAAGAAATATTTATACCTTTCTGGCTGGATGGTTGCAGCGCTTAGGTCAGAATTTGGGCCCCTTCCAGATCAATCGATGCATGAGAAAACATCTGTAGCTAGTCTTGTTGAGGAGCTATATACATTTTTAAGACAGGCTGATGCAAGAGAGCTAGCAGCTTTATTTAGAGAGCTTGATAAAGCTCCCCAGGATCAACAGCAAGCTATTCAAGATAAAATTGATAATTTTGAAACTCATATTGTCCCAATCATTGCGGATATTGATGCTGGGTTTGGAAATGAAGAAGCTACGTATCTTATGGCTAAACAAATGATTGAAGCTGGCGCTTGCTGTATTCAAATTGAGAATCAAGTATCAGATGAAAAACAATGTGGCCATCAAGATGGCAAGGTGACTGTACCTCATTCAGACTTCCTAGCTAAAATTAATGCTGTTAGGTACGCATTTTTAGAGCTAGGTGTAGATGATGGTGTTATTGTTGCTAGAACAGATTCACTTGGTGCGGGATTAACAAAGCAAATTGCTGTTACCAACGAAGCTGGAGACATAGGTGATCAATACAATTCATTCCTTGATGTTGAAGAGGTGACTGCTGAAACGATGAATCATGGAGACGTTCTTATCAATCAAAATGGGAAGCTTGTTAGACCCAAGAGACTTCCCAGTAACCTATATCAATTTAAAAAAGGTACAGGTGAAGCTCGTTGTATTTTAGATTCAATCACTAGCCTTCAAAATGGAGCAGATCTAATATGGATTGAAACAGAAAAACCGCATATTGGTCAGATTGGAGCAATGATGGATGAAATCAAGAAGGTTGTCCCAAATGCCAAGCTTGTCTATAACAATAGTCCATCTTTCAACTGGACCTTAAACTTTAGACAGCAAGTGTTCGACTCAATGATAGAAGATGGTGCAGATACGTCATCCTATGAAAGAGATAATCTGATGGATGAGTCTTACGATGCAACTGAATTAGCGATTGAAGCCGACAAAAGAATCCAGACATTCCAAGCTGATGCAGCACGTGATGCTGGTATTTTCCATCACCTAATAACACTTCCAACTTATCATACTGCGGCACTATCGACAGATAATTTAGCTAAAGAGTATTTTGGTGATAAGGGAATGCTTGGCTATGTTGAAGGCGTTCAAAGAAAGGAGATTCGCCAAGGCATAGCATGTGTAAAACATCAAAATATGGCTGGCTCAGATATGGGCGACGATCATAAAGAATATTTTGCTGGTGAGGCTGCTCTTAAAGCTTCTGGTGACGATAACACCATGAATCAATTCTAGGTATCACATATCTCTGAAGAGGTACGTCCACAAATTTGACAGGATGCGCCCTTTTCGAGATTTGCAAGACCTCCACAACTTCCAGTTATAGGTTTGTCTTTAGCAATAACTCCAACGGCAATAGCAGCAAATGATATTGCCATAACCAAAAATACTAATAAAAATTCAAACATCAGTGTGTCCAGTGGCTAGATTTTTGAAACCTAACTTCATTATTTTCATTAATTATATATAAAACAGAGATTTGATGTTTTTCTGCTAACTCAAGACCACTTTCTGAGCCCATGACATTAAGCAAAGTTGCCCATGCATCAGCTAACATCGCAGATTGCTTTGATGAGACAGTAACAGATAAAACATTATTTTTTATTGACTGAGATGTTAGTGGGTCAAAGGTATGGCTTGATGCAATACCAGAATCATCTATTGAGTAATTTCTGTACTCACCAGAAGTAGCTACTGCCAAAAAATTATCGGTGACAATGTTTGTAATTGCTTGATTGCTGAATTCAATCGGATCTTGAATCCCAATTACCCATGGAGCACCATGTTTGGATCCGCTAACAATTAGCTCTCCACCAACATCGAATAGAAAATTAGGTCTATTGGAAGCAATGAGAAGATCGTAAATACTATCAACAGCATAACCTTTGGCTATTGACGAAAGATCAAAAAGAAATTGATTATATTTCTCAAGATAAAGGTCGTCTGAAATTACAAACCTCTTATTAGCCCTAAGGTCATATGTATTGATTGCTAACTCAGGACCAAAGCCACCATTGATAACCATGGACCCCAAAGTTACGTCATAGGCACCATTGCTCAAGCTATTCAGATCCTCTGCCAATGATAAAAGTGTGTATAGATCCTTAGAAATCTTAATTTTTGTGTTGGCTGGAGAAGCATTAAGAACTGATAGCTCAGATTGAATCTTATAGTTTGAAGCAATTAAATCTATCCTATTCAACTCATCGATAATAGATTTCTTTATGGAATCAGAGATGTAGTCTGTTGAAACAAGTCTCCAGTAAGTTCCATAAATGGTTCCACCAATTTCATAGGTAGAGGATTTATTATGGTTATATGCTAGTAATACGCACAAAAGTCCAACCGAGATGGCAAGAACCTTTGAGGCAATTAATCGATTCAAATAGCTTGCTTAACCACCAAAGTCATCAAGCATAATATTTTCGGGCTCAACACCAAGGTTAATTAACATATCAGTAACGGCTTTGTTCATCATTGGTGGCCCACACATGTAGAATTCACAATCCTCAGGCGCATCATGGGAGCCGAGATAGTTATCAAATAATACCTGGTGAATGAAACCTGTAAGGCCATTCCAGTCGTCTTCAGGCTGAGGATCTGAAAGTGCTACATGCCAGTCAAAATTTTCATTATCAGCAGCAAGTTTATTAAATTCTTCTACATAGAACATTTCTTTAAGACTTCTAGCACCATACCAAAATGAAATTTTTCTATCTGCATTAATTCTAAGTAACTGATCAAAAATATGTGCACGCATGGGAGCCATTCCAGCTCCTCCTCCCACAAACACCATTTCTGATTTAGTTTCTTTCGCAAAAAATTCTCCAAAAGGGCCAAATACTCTAACCTTATCACCTGGCTTTAAATTAAACGTCCATGAAGACATTAGACCAGGGGGAATATCAGAAGAGCCCGGTGGCGGCGATGCAACTCTAATATTAAATTTCAATACACCCTTTTCATCTGGATAATTAGCCATTGAATAAGCTCGAATAATTGCCTCTTGATTGTTCGCAACGTTGTCCCAAATCTTAAACTTATCCCAATCCTCTCTGTACTCGTCAGCTACATCAAAGGATGTATAGTTGAGATTGTCATATGCGGGTGCTTCTAGTTGGACGTAACCGCCAGCTTTAAAATTGACTTCTTCGCCTTCGGGCAACTTCAGAATTAATTCTTTAATGAAAGTAGCAACATTCTCATTTGATACAACCTCACATTCCCACTCTTTAACTCCAAACACTTCTTCTGGAATAGTAATCTTAAGATCATTTTTAACTGCAACTTGGCAAGAAAGTCTCCACCCTTCTTTCTTTTCTTTTGAATTGAAATGAGATTCCTCTGTAGGCAAAATAGATCCGCCACCCTCAGCTATCTGGCACTTGCACTGACTGCATGTTCCCCCACCACCACAAGCTGATGACAAGAATATTTTATTCTCAGCTAAGGTTTGAAGTAACTTACTTCCAGATGGAACCTTGATTACATTTGAGCTATCGCCATTGATTTCAATAGAGACTTCACCCGAGCTAACTAATTGGCTTCGAGCCATAATAATGATTCCAACTAACAGGAGAACTATCCCTGTAAAAGAAAAAACACCTAAAAATAAATCTATTTGCATAATAAAATCCTAAAGAGAAATTCCGCCAAACGACATAAATCCAAAACTCATCAATCCAACTATTAAGAAAGTAACACCAAGGCCTTGAAGGCCATCAGGAATATCAGAATACTTTAATTTTTCTCTAATTCCAGCTAAAACAACTATAGCCATTGCCCAACCAACACCTGCCCCAAGTCCATAAACTACACTTTCTCCGAACTTTAAGTCCTTCTCAACCATGAACAAGGTTGCTCCTAGTATGGCGCAATTAACTGTGATTAAAGGAAGAAAAACACCTAAGGCATTGTATAAAGCAGGAACAAATCTATCGAGGAACATTTCTAGAATTTGAACTGCTGCTGCAATTACACCTATGTAACTTATCAGACCAACAAATTGCAGATTCACATCTGGCAGACCTGCCCATGCAAGCGCTCCATCTTTTAAAATAGTATTGAAGATGAAGTTATTTAAAGGCACAGTAATTAAACATACCGCAATGACCGCTACACCCAAACCAAAAGCAGCATCAATTTTCTTAGAGATAGCTATGAATGTACACATACCTAGGAATACTGACAAAGCGATATTCTCAATAAAAACTGTGGTAACAAAAATACTTAGGTAATGTTCAAGCATTTAACTCTCTCTTTGTTAGGTCAGGTGCGGTTGCATGTTTTGATAATTTAAATTCATTGGCCTCAATTTGATCAGTTTTATAAGCCCTAATTCCCCAAATCATTAAACCAATTAAGATGAATGAGCTAGGAGGAAGTAACAGCAGATTGTTTGCTGGATACCAGCCACCATTTGATACAAGAGGGAGGATTTCATAGCCCATTAGGGTCCCTGCTCCAAATAACTCCCGAACAATTGCCACGGCTATTAAGATAACACTATAGCCCAATCCATTTCCAAGTCCGTCAATAAAGCTTATAAATGGCTTCTCTTTCATTGCAAATGCTTCAGCCCTTCCCATGACAATACAGTTGGTAATAATAAGACCAACAAAAACTGAAAGTTTTTTGCTTGTTTCGTAGTCATACGCTTTTAATAGCTCATCAACAACAATTACCAATGATGCAATGATTGTCATCTGAACAATAATTCTAACGCTGCTTGGAATGTAGTTCCTTATAATGGAAATGAAGAGATTGGAGAATGAAACAACACTTGTTAGTGCAACACACATGACCAGCGTAACTGAGAGATTGCTCGTAACGGCTAAAGCAGAGCAAATCCCTAAAATCTGAAGGGTAATAGGGTTCTCATCCAGTAATGGCTTGGTTAAAACTTCTTTGTATTGTTTAACTGTCATAATTTATTTTACTTAGCGTTTCTTGATATCCACTTTCACTAAACCAGAAGGCCAGCATATTAGTTACTCCGCGACTTGTTAAGGTTGCACCAGAAAGTCCATCTACTTGGTAATCAGCCATTTTGTTAGATTTATCTACCTTACCCTTGATAACTGCAATTTCGATCACGCCATCTTTATATATTTTTTTACCATCCCACAATGCTTTCCACTTTGGATTGTCTACTTCAGCGCCTAAACCAGGCGTTTCCTTGTGCTCATAGAATTCTAAACCACGAATTGTATTAAGATCCTTATCGATTGCTATATAACCGTATAGTGTTCCCCAAAGCCCATAGCCCCGAATAGGTAAAATAATCTTCTCGAGATTATTATTAAAATCTTTGAGTAAATATATCTTTCCAATGTTTTCTTTATTTTTAACAATAGCAATATCTAGATCTGCCGGGACTGGAGTTGAGTAATCAGCTTGTTTGGAGAAATAAACTGGATCATAGGTAGTTAAGTCTAAGTCCTCAAATTCATCCAATAGAAGGCCATTACTAAAATCTACAAATTTAGGAGTTAAGCGTACGAATTGAGATTCAATTGATTCTTCGGGATTGTAGATAGCAGCAGTCTTTAAAATTTTAACTCTTTGATCATTTAACTTATTAAGATTTTGAGCATCTCGAAGACTTACAGCAGCAAATGAAACTATCAGTGAGCAGAATAAGCACACAACAAAAGATACTGTTAAGGTTTTTAAAACTGAATCATTCATAAGAAAGCGCCCTTTTACGTTTTGCTATATTTCTAGAAACTACTACGTGATCTATTACTGGCGCAAAAAGATTAGCAAATAGTATTGCAAGCATCATTCCCTCTGGAAAAGCTGGGTTAACAACTCGTATTAACACCACAGTAACACCGATAAGCCCACCATATATCCAACGACCAGCGTTTGTGCCTGAGCCTGAAACTGGTTCTGTTGCCATGAACACCATACCAAAAGCAAAACTACCAATAACAAAATGCCAATACCAAGGCACTTGGAACATAGGGTTGGTATCTGAGCCAATTAAATTCAGAATTGAGCTCATCAACATCATGCCAAGGATTGTTCCAAGAATAATTCTGTAAGAAGCGACCCTGGTAACCAAAAGAATTACTGCGGCTATACCAATAGCAATTATAGATGTTTCGCCAACAGATCCAGGAATATGGCCAAAAAAAGCATCGAACCATGAGAAATTATCTGTCAATCCGCTCAAGCCATCTTCGGCCGCGTAGCCAAGAGGTGTAGCGCCACTAAAACCCTCTGGTGTAATTCCATTATCGGAAAGACCAGCTATCCAAACTTTATCTCCTGATAGTTGTGATGGGTAGGCAAAATAAAGAAAGGCTCTGCCTGTTAAAGCTGGGTTTAAAAAATTCTTACCAGTTCCACCAAAAACCTCTTTGCCAATAACGATTCCAAATGTAATACCCATCGCTGCCTGCCATAGCGGCAAGTCTGGAGGACAACTTAAAGCAAAGAGAATTGAAGACACAAATAGCCCTTCATTAATTTCATGCTTGCGCACCACGGCAAATAGAATTTCCCATAAAATTCCAACGGCAAATGTAACTGCGTAAATAGGAATAAAGTAAACGGCTCCTATCCACATTTTACTGATAAAGCTGTCTTGTGAATAACCCACCAAGTTAATAATAATATGATGCCAGTCATTGGAGTTGCTGGAGCCTATCAATGTTAGGTATTCAAGAGTTTGATTACCAATGTTATACATACCAAAGAACATTGCAGGAAAAGCAGCCAGCCAAACAGTAACCATTATTCGCTGTATGTCGATTGCATCTCTTACATGAATTGGATTAGCTGTTTTCTTTGTAGATGAAAATATAAAGTTTTCAATAGCATCATAAATTGGAAACCATTTAGCCTTTGAGCCACCAGGCATGTAGTCAGATTTAACTTTATTATTTACAGAGCGAAGCCAAGTTTTCATTTGAACTCCTCATACATTATCTCAAGATTACTATCTAGGATTGATTGATAGTCATACTTGCTTGGGCAAACATAACTTAACAAGGCTACATCCTCAGGAGCTAACTCTAAAGCTCCAAGTTTTTCACCTAATTCAATATCAAAAGTAACTAAGCTTTTTAAAAGCTGAGTAGCCAGAATATTTAATGGCATTACCTCTTGATAAGATTGAATAGGGACAATTGCTCTATTTCCACCATTCATAGATGCATTAAAAATGAATTGTTTAGGCTGGAACCATGAGGAAATAAAAGCTGGTAATTTAGAATGAAGATTTAAGCCTGGCATGGCCCAATTAAATAAAATATCATTTGCCTCATCAGGAATAACAGAGACCTGGTTATCGTAAGCACCTAAATAATTCATAACACCTTCAGCAGTTCTACCATTTAGGACTGATCCAGAAATTACTCTAGAACTGTCTTTAATGGCTCCAGCAGTCATTTCAGATATGTTAGAACCATAGCGGATGTTTAATATTTTCGGTTCATGAACATTAGGACCACCCAAAGATACTAACTTATTAGATCTAAGTTTCTGATTTTTTAATAGGTAACCAAGTGAAACGACTTCTTGCCAAGAAATAGTCCAAACAGTTCTATTTTGACCGACAGGATAAAGAAAATGAATGTGCGTCCCAGTTAATCCAGCTGGATGCGGACCATTAAATTGATTGTAATTAATACCTTCAACAGATTGATCAAAATCATCATTTTGAAAGGCACAATAAGTCTTAGCGTCCTTGTTGATTGATGAGATATAAGCCAAGCCTGAATTGAATAGCTCTTGGTCCTCTTTAACTAAATAAAATGGATCTATTGCCAATGGATTCGTATCACAAGCATTTATAAAAATTGCATTAGGTAAGTCTTCTTTGTTTGGAATTCTATTGTAAGGTCGAGTTTTAAAATAAGAGAGCGCCCCTGTATCAACTAAAAATTTTACCGGTGTCTCATAATCAGCAGCAATAAACTTTGTTGGCTCTATAGAATCATCAACATCTATGGTGATAGATAAGAAACGTCTTTTTTCACCCCTATTGATAGATTCAACTACTCCAGAAGATGGGGAAGTAATATAAGTACCAGGATTTTTCTTATCTTCAAAAAGTTTTTGACCACTTGAAACCGTGTCTCCCTCTTTCACTAACATGGTTGGTTTTAGACCAACGTAATCAGGGCCTAAAATGGCTATTGTGTTAATAGTTGTGGAGGAATCGATGTCCGCGCTTGGAGCGCCAGAAATAGGTAAATCCAGTCCTTTGTTGGTTAAAATCACGCTTTCCCTTCAGTAAAAGATGAGGCAATTATAAAGGTAAAAATCGGTGGTTTCTACACCGAAGGATCAATTGCTTTAGGAAATCTTGGTAGCTCAATTTTTGCAACTTTTTTAGTTAAATTGAGGACTTGTTTAGAGTATCCAAACTCGTTGTCATACCAGCAATAAAGAGTTACCTGATTGCCTTCTGCAATAGTAGCCTGGGAGTCCACGATGGTCGCAAAAGGGCTAGAATAAAAGTCAGTTGAAACAGCTTCGGGTGAATTTGTATAACCAATAATTTGTCTATATTTACTACTAAAAGCGGAATTTTTTAAGAAATCATTTAACTCATCTTTAGTGACCTCTTCTTTTAAATTTAAAACCAAGACTGCAAGACTGACATTAGGAGTTGGAACTCTTATAGCATTACCTGTTAACTTGCCACTCAATTCAGGTATAGCCTTAGCAACAGCCTTAACAGCTCCTGTAGATGTTATCACCATGTTTAAGGGAGCGCTTCTCCCCCTTCTGTCGCCTGTATGATAGTTATCAATAAGATTTTGGTCGTTTGTATATGAATGAACAGTTTCAATATGGCCATTTTGGATGCCATATTGATCGCTAATAACTTTTAATACCGGAACAATTGCATTGGTGGTACAAGATGCAGCTGAAATAATATTATCTGAATCTATTAGAGAATTATCGTTGACTCCAAATACAATATTTCTGATGTTACCTTTAGCTGGAGCAGTTAATATAACCTTGGAAGCTCCGCAATCTAAGTGCTGTGAAAGAGCGGCTTCATCTCTCCAAATTCCGGTGTTATCAATAACTATTGGTTTATTAATGCCTAATTTTTCGTAATTAATTTCAGCAGGTCCACTAGCATAGATAAATTTAACTGGATTCCCGTTAACAACTAGTAAGTCGTTATCAAGATCTACCCTAATTGTGCCTATAAATCTGCCATGCACTGAATCCCTTCTTAGAAGACTGGCGCGTTTTACCAGATCATTCTCTCCACCCTTTCGCACTACAACAGCCTTTAATCTAAAGTAGTTTCCAGGCCCTGTGGTCTGAACTAATAACCTTGCCATTAATCTACCAATACGGCCAAATCCATATAACACTATGTCTTGAGGTTCGCTAGGCCTTCTAGAAGCTGAGGATGAAAAATCAAGTTGCTCTTGAAGATATGAATCAATCTTATCGGGGTTATCTGCAAGATCATCAAAAAATGGGCATCTTACTGTAAGCTCACCAATATCTATCTCGCAATCAGATAAAGTAAGATTGCTTAAACGCTCTAACAGAGGAAATGTTTCTAACTCACTAAGCTCGTTACCTTCGATCTGTCGAACAAACCTATGGGCCTTCATAATTTCAACCGGAGAAGCATTAACAAGAGACTGGCCATAAATCATGATATGAACACCGTGGCGATACAATCGACCAATAATTGGAACCATGAGTTCGGCAAGACCCTCTCTCCACTTCCAATCACCGAAATAATCGTCAACTTTTTCCCTAGATCTTAAATCAGGGTTTTTAGTTAAGTCAGCCATAAGATTCTTTTAGAGTGATGAATATTTATTAATGTGATGCTGTGTATTACCAAACATAGAATCAATTACAGTAAAGCGTTTTAAGTAATGGCCTATAGACATCTCATTACTCACACCCATTCCACCATGCAGCTGAACAGCTTGCTGCCCAATATATTTCCCAGCTTTGCCAACCTGAACCTTGAGTGCAGAAATAGTTTTTGAGGTTTCAGCATCTTTAGAGTCAAGTTGTAAGGTAGCTTTGATCAAAAGAGATTTGGTAATTTCTGTTTCAACAAACATGTCAACCATTCTATGCTGGAGAACTTGGAAGTTACTAATAGGTTGTGAAAATTGCTCTCTTTCCTTGGTGTACTGAACAGTTTTTTGATAGGCGCTAGTCATGGCACCGACAGCTTCTGCGCTGATGCATAAAATAGAAACATCAATCATTTGGTTGAACAATGATGTTGCTTCATCGCCGCTTGCAATAAGGGCATCAGAATTCAATGCAACATTCTCAAAAGTTAGTTCTCCACAGGTCTGTCCATCTAGAGTTCTAAAGCTTTGAAGCTCAAGACCCGAAGTATCGCTATCAACAAGGACTAGAGCTGGCTTTCCGTTATGTATTGCAAGCACAATAAACTGATTAGAGTTGGCTGCATTCAAAACAATCGTTTTGGAGCCGTTTAAAACTAAGTTATCGCCTTTTGCATCTAAGGAAGTTACGCAATCAAGAAAGTTATAGCCAATATTAGCTTCTGCATAAGCAACAGAAATTTGATGATCTCCTGAAATAATACTTTCAAGCAAAGCTTGCTTTGCAGAGTAATTTGAGTTCTCAAGAATTGTGCCACTCATTACCACTGAGCTAAGGTATGGCTCAACTACTAATGATTTACCAAACTCTTCGAAAAGAACTGTTAATTCAATTGGTCCAAAGTTATAGCCACCATTATCTTCGCTGAAAGGAACGGCTAACCAGCCAAGCTCAGCAAACTCTTTCCAATTCTCAGGACTATAGCCAGCTTCAGAATCTAAAATTTTTTCTCTGTCTGCAAAATCATAATTAGTTTCACAAAATTTGAGAACTTGTTCGCGGAGCATATTTTGCTCATCAGAATAATTTAAATTCATTATTAAACTCCCAGTATTGCTTTGGCAATGATATTTTTTTGAATCTCATTACTTCCACCATATATTGATGTTTTTCTAAAATTTAAGTAATGCGCAACTGAGTCACTTGCATGATCTGGACCAGCAGGAGTTTTGTTAGATTCAAAACCATCAGGGCCTTCGTATGCAAGAATATATTGCCCAGCTGCCTCAACAAAAAGCTCAGAAATTCTTTGTTGAATTTCAGTTCCTCTGATTTTTAATATTGATGACTCGGCACCAGGATGACCGCCGCCTGCAATAGCTGCCAATGCTCTTAGCTCTGTAAACTCTAAGGCCATGAGATCAATCTCCACTTCAGCAATTTTTTTATTCAGATCTAGATCATTATAATGAGCTGTCTTCTCTTTTAATCTGGATATCTGAACTTTGCACACTGGGACTCCAGCAATTCCAAATCTCTCATGGGCTAGGAGAAACTTAGCATAAGTCCAACCCTTGCCCTCTTCTCCAATGAGCTGATCTGCAGGTACTTTTACATCTGTAAAGAACACTGTATTTACTTCGTGATCTCCATCAATAGTAATAATAGGTTTCACTTCAATGCCTGGAGTATTCATGTCAATTAGCAAGAATGAGATACCTTCTTGTTTCTTTTGAGTTGTTTCGGTTCTTACCAAGCAGAAAATCCAATCAGCATTCTGAGCTAAGGTTGTCCAAGTTTTTGCTCCGTTAACAATATAATGATCGCCTTCAAGAACAGCTTTTGTCTTCAATGAAGCTAAATCAGAACCTGATCCAGGTTCTGAGTATCCTTGACACCACCATGAATTAAATTGAAGAATATCTGGCAGAAATCTATCTTTTTGTTCTTGGTTACCAAATGTATAAATAACTGGTCCTACCATGCTGACTCCAAATGGAAGAATTGTTGGGCATTGCGCAGCGGCAAGCTCATTTAAAAAGAGATATATCTGCACTGGAGACCAGCCAGTTCCACCAAACTCAACAGGCCAGTTATACCCTGCCCAGTTTTTTTCGTATAGAAATTTATGAAAATCAATCATGTCTTGTTTAGATAAAACCATTCCCTGCTCTTGCTTCTCGCGAACGTGTGAAGGGTAATCATTTGCTAAAGCTGATCTAATTTCCTCTTGAAACTGAAGATCTTGTTCTGAAAAACTTATATCCATGTTAGTGTTCCTTTTTTTTATTTAATTCTTACCGAAAAATTATATCTCACCATATGAAAGAACAACAGAACCATTTTGAAGCTTTTGAGCTTGCGCAATGTGCCTCTAAGCACAATCAAAAAATTCTGTACCTATGCTCCTCTGACAAAGAAGCAAGATTGGTCAAGCATGAGCTAGAGTTGTATCTGCCTGTAGAAGAAATTGCTTACTACCCTGAAAGAGAAATATTACCGTACGACAGATTCTCTACGTCTCAATCTATTATTCAAAGTCGCATCGGACTATTAAATTCCAGCAAAGAGAGTCTCAAGGTAATAATTACCAGCGGACTTAATTTGCTAGAAAAACTACCTGCCAAAGAGTTTTTTACAGCTCGCAAGATTTTTCACACTGGAGAAAAATTATCCATCAAGGAGCTTGCCGATAATCTAATTCAACTTGGTTACGAAAGAACTGACAAAGTTGAGCTGATCAATCAATTTACCGTAAGAGGTGGCGTTGTAGATCTCTACTCTAGCTTTTACTCAACTCCCTTAAGAGTAGACTTTTTTGGTGATGAAATTGATGACATTAGAAGGTTTGATATTGATTCACAGGCAATGACTGAAAAACTCCAATCGTTTCAATTATTCCATGGCTCAGAGATCGCTCTTGAAGAAAACTCTATTAAACGTTTTAAGGATAATTGGAGGAATTATTTTCAAAAGCATGATGAAAGATACTGTGAGATATTTCAAAATATTTCATCTGCTGTCTTACCCGAAGGCTATGAAATATACATGCCTTTACTGCAAGACAAGGATACAAACCTTATAGATTATTTTGATGGCTTCAGTCTTATGCAAAGCCCTACTCTCAATATTGCGTTGGCCAATTACAATTCCTACATTAAAGAAAGGTATGAGGAAGAATCCATTGATTCATTGAGACCTGTAATGCAGCCAAAAGATTACTTTTTTACCCCAGATGAATTGAGTCCTTACTTAAGCAACGCTACAAATGTATCTGAAGCACAAAGTGGAGCTAAACCTGACCTCACTCTAGGCATCAATGATCAAATTAAAGAGTTATTATCGCGACATCAAGCAGGAAAAATTAAGACGTTGTTTGTAACTGCCTCAGAGCAAATAAAATTAGATGAGCTAAACAAAGAGTATGGCTTTAAAAACGCTGCGCTCCCGTTTGATATGTCTGAGGGTCTCTTCAGCGCACCTCATCATCCAACTCGATATTTTTACGACAAGAATAGTTCCTATGCCTACATCAACGTTGAAAATTACTTAGGTCAAGATACCTCAATCAATAAAAAAGTTGCCTCAGAGCAAGTGTCATTAGTTCACACCTTTGACAATCCCTTTCACGATGATGAACTGGTCATCCATGTAGATTACGGTGTTGGCATCTACAAGGGTCTAACGCTCTTAAAAACGAATGCAAACGAAGAGGAGTTTATTCAAATTGAGTATCTCGATAAAGAGCTGCTATACGTTCCTATTAGACAAGCTTACTTGGTATCAAAATACCAAGTTTCACAGGTTGAAAATATTCCATTGGACTCTCTGTCATCTCTTAAATGGCGCCAGAAAAAAGAGAAAGCAGAAGCTAAAGCCAAAGACCATGCAGCTGAACTGCTAGACATAGAGTCAAGAAGGTCTGTCTCTACATCGCCTCAACTCATTTGTTCTAAAGACGAGTATCAAAAATTTTCCGATGACTTTCCTTACATCCCAACCTCAGACCAGCAAAACTGCATTAACGATGTGATTAAAGATTTGGCTCTTATCAAACCAATGAATCGAGTAATTTGTGGAGACGTAGGCTTCGGAAAAACTGAAATAGCCATGCGAGCAGCATTTGTTTGCGTCCAGGCTAAAAAGCAAGCCATGATTCTGGCTCCAAGTACCGTTTTGTCCGATCAGCATCATGAAAGTTTTACCAAGCGTTTTAGTAATTTTCCAATGAATATTTCTATATTAACTCGTCACACATCGCCAAAAGCTCGAGCAAAGCTATACGAAGATTTTAAAAACAAAAAAATAGACATCCTCGTTGGTACCCATGCACTTTTAAATAACGACATTGACCTCTCAAGTCTTGGCTTGTTGGTGATAGATGAAGAGCATAGGTTTGGAACCAAGCAAAAAGAAATTATTAAGTCTCGTCAAACCACCACACACATTCTTTACATGTCGGCAACGCCGATTCCACGCACATTAAATTTAGTCTATTCAGGTCTCAAAGATTTCTCCTATCTCTACACGCCACCCATGGAGCGATTGAGTGTTAAAACTTTTTTGAACGTTCAGAACAATCAGATTATTAAAAATGCCATCGACAGAGAGGTGACCAGAGGCGGACAAGTTTTTATTGTTCAAAATGACATTGGCAAAATGGATAACCTCAAAAATGATATTCAAGCCTTGCAACCCAATGCAAGAATTGGAATAGCTCATGGGCGATTAAGTAAGCAAGATATATCCCAAACTATGGGTGCCTTTAATTCAAATTCAATTGATATTTTGTTGTGCACAACGATTGTTGAAATGGGTCTAGATATTCCAAATGCCAACACCATCATTGTTATTGATGCTCAAAATTTTGGTCTTTCGCAATTACATCAACTTAGAGGTAGGGTTGGCAGAGCTTTGAGGCAATCTTATTGCTACCTCCTAATACCAACTCAAGATATTAAAAAGAATGCAAAAAATAAGCTTGATTCTCTAGTTAGATACTCTGATCTTGGTTCTGGGTATTTTATTGCTCAAGAAGATTTAGAGATCAGGGGTGCCGGTGATTTTCTGGGCATCAAACAAAGTGGTCACATAGAAGCAATTGGACTGTCGATGTATTTGTCCATGCTGAAATCTGCTGTGAACCATCTTAAGG
>Ga0206129_10001813_pt1 | contig 27949 bp, 23 predicted proteins | sample Helgoland_Spring_8_FD_148616 | JGI IMG/M metagenome (GOLD analysis project Ga0206129, IMG submission 148616) | Pelagic subsurface seawater microbial communities from Kabeltonne, Helgoland, North Sea - Helgoland_Spring_Bloom_20160502_2 | ecosystem: Environmental > Aquatic > Marine > Epipelagic ...
TCGGGCCCCATTCGCATAGCAGGACACCATGCCCGGTGGCCATTTTGAACGGGGCTGCCCTTCCCTCAGTAATGCGAAAGTAGATATACGCAGTCCCGACGGGATCACCACCACACTGCCCAAAGCGTAGTCATTGCTGGCAGTCCAGCCTCCCCGAAATTCCCTGAGCCTACCTGCGGGCCTACATGTTCAGAGAATTAGAGCCAATAAGTCATTGTCTCCTGCTGATTGCCGCTGCATCTAAATAGACCAGCACACTCAGGCCAACACTTATTCCTTGCCAAAGAAATATGGCCACCCCCGCCACTCACTCTTGTATGTTGTATCCGGAAACGGCGCCAAAAACTGCGGCTTCGCATCGGACTTACAAAACCTCGCATACTCCTTGACAGACCTAAACTTCATTGAAACGACATACTGCCGCGCCGTCTTGAAGTCGCAGTAAAGGGCTTTCTTCTGTGATGGATGTAGGTTATCTGTCCCGAGCCAATCAGACCACCCAGCCCAACCTTTGTTTCGGTAGGTGTTGTTCGGGTTAGATGGAATGTCATCAGGCCGCTTCCCAGATGCTGACCAGCGGGCCCAATCGTTGTTTCCCGACAAGTTCAAAGTCCTCACAAAATCACGGGACTTGTGAAATTCGCGATATGTGCGATTACGATTGCTCGCTCTTCCAGTTCCCAGCCAATCCCCCATGCCAACCCACCCCTTGTCTCGGTATGTGCTATTGGCAGCCGCTGGTATATCGATAGGCTTATTACCCGACTTACAATAGGCGAACCACTCGGCACTTGACTTCAGTCCGAGACTGCGTACAAACTCTCTTGCATCCTTGAATGGCCTGTACTGCCTGTTGAAACTTGCTACACTTCCCGTTCCAATCCAATCTCCAATGCCCGCCCATCCCTTGTCTTTGTAAGTGTCCCATGGGTTTGAGGGGATATTCGGCGGGCGTTTCGAGGATTTCGCAAATGCCCTCCACTCTTTCTGGTTGTTCAACTTGAGCCCACGGACAAACTCCCGTGCATCCTTAAATGGCCTGTACTGCCTGTTGAAACTTGCTACACTTCCAGTTCCAATCCAATCTCCCATTCCAGACCACCCAAGATTCTTATAGACTTGATTTGGCGAGGCTGGGATGTCATCCGGTCTCTTACCTGACTGCGAATACGAGCGCCATTCATCCGAATTCTTAAGCCCAATCGAACGAACGAACGAACGAGCCTCTTGGAATGACCGGTATTCACGGAGATTGGTAGCCACCTTTCCATTCCCTAGAAAATGACCCCAACCTTTCCAATCTTTCTTGTAGGTCTGACTGGGCCATGGTGGGATGAAGGCAGGTTTTTCATCCGACTTACAAAACTGCCTGAATTCAGTGCTCGAATTGAATCCCTTTGACTTGACATACTCCCATGCCGTCGCAAAGTCGCAATACCGGCTCTTCTTCTGTGAAGGATGTAGGTTGTCTGTCCCGAGCCAATCAGCCCAGCCCTGCCATCCTTTGTTTGCATAAATTTTTCTGGGGTTGCCCGGAATATCAAGAGGCCTCTCTCCAAGAGCGGACCATTTCTCCCAAGCCGTCTTTCCAGGCAGTTTCAATGCGCGGGAGTATTCGCGAGCCGCATCGAACTCTCGATACTTGCGGTTCTTGTTCCCTAGTCGCCCCGAACCGAGCCAATCCCCTGTATTTACCCACCCTTTATTACGATATGTTGAACTTGGCCCCGCAGGAATATCATCAGGCTTCTCACCGCTTTTGGTATACGCTACCCATTCATTTTGAGTCTTTAAGTTCAGCCCATGAACGAACTCTCTAGCATCCTCGAAAGATCGATAAACCCTTTCCCTAGTGGCAACTGTGCCGGTACCAAGCCAATCTCCTAGGTTTACCCATTTATCCGGGTATATTCTCTCCGGGTGTCCTGGTATATAAGCCGACTTTTGACTTGACTTCAAGTAGTCAGTCCACCCTTGCTGGTTCTTCAAATTAAGACTGCGGACAAATGATCTGGCCTTTTCAAATGGCCAATAGTCATACATCAAGACCGGGGCAACTGAATCTGTTCCCAGCCAATCCCCGAGACTAATCCAGCCAGCGTCTTGGTAGTGACTACGAGGATTAGAAGGAATGTCAATAGGGCGGTCATCAGACGCCGACCAAATGCGCCACTCCGTAAAGTTCTTAAGGCCTAAACTTCTAACAGACTTCCTTGCCTGCTCGAAAGGAAGATATTCTCTCAATTGCACTGCCACATAGCCAGTACCGAGCCAATCTCCCCAACTGAGCCAGCCGCTATTTCGATAGACCACATCAGGTGCAGACGGAAGATTGCTAAGCCTACTGCCAGAACGACAATACTTTCCCCATTCAACAATTGAATTTATTTCTAGCCCCTGAGCGACCTTACGTGCCTCCTCAAACGGCAACCAGTCATATCGGATGAGCCGATCCCACAATTTGACTCGCAAGGCATCGTCGAGTTGCTCCTCCGACAGACTATCGGCGATGACTTGCAACTCAAACTGATTTTCGTCTGCCCCTCCCGACCTGCGCCTGTGGCGTTGCTTTTCCTTGAAGTAGTCTATAATTCGCTCGTCGTTGGATGCAAGACCTCGAACCACGGCAAGGATTTCCTCGAAGTTGTCGTTGTCGATGTCACCCGTCTCTTGGTCATAGATGACCGGCAGCACCACATAGCCCCAATCCTTACCCTCCTTCTTCCGCAAGGCACGCCCAAGGGCTTGCACGATGTCCACTTTGCTTCGACGCGGATCGGCGAAGACGATGCAGTCAATGTTGGGCACATCTACCCCCTCTGTCAGACACCGGGCATTGGTGATGAGTGCCGCCTCAGACCGTGCGAATTCCTGAACGATGTCGTTCCGCTTGGTCGTCGGGATCTTGCCTGACACCGTGTAGGTATCGATGGGAGCGTAGTCGAAGGAGTCCGTGAGGTAAGTCTGCAACTCCTTGCTTCGTTTGGCCTTGTCAATCGACCCGTGGAAGGACACCGCATTCCGAATCGGAAACTTCTTCATCGCCTTCCTGAGAGCCAGCATGGAGGCCATTGAACGCGCCTCGGCTTCTGTCCCCCACTTCGCATTCAGTTCGATGAGGTTGTTGTCCCGGATGAAGTCCGCCACCTCTGACTCCTGGACCTCGATTGTGATGACCTTGTAGTCGGTGAGCAAATCCTGCTCAATCGCCTCTTTGAAGGTCATCTGAACGAACGTCTCGCCGTAGACATCCCCATCGTCCATGGAGACGATTTCCTCCTTTGAGCCCGCGTAGAAACGCTCCGTTGCGGTCATGAAGACGCGACGTTCTACATCGACATTCTCGTCGAACAGCAGATGGCTGAAGAGTTTGCCTTGAGCACCGACGGTCTTGTGCGCCTCATCGAACAGCCCCAAGTCAAACTTCACGCTATTGGCCTTGGCCGCTTCTGCGATGACCCTCCCGCTCTGATACGTTGTGAAGACCATGATGTCCTCATCCGCATTGTCTTGAAGCCATTGGGATATGACACCAATGTTCGTCTCACAGGGTATCCCAAGGTCATTGTGGTACATCACCACATCGCCACCTTTTCCGATGCCTTCATCTGAACACACGCACAGCCACTTGACCTTTCGACCTGTTGCAGCGCACTCACGGAGATAGACCCCTATGGTTTGCTTCACCAGCGACAGACTGGGGACGGCGATTAGCGTTCGCCTTGATTTCAACGCCTCCGCAATCCAATACCCCGTTAGGCTCTTGCCTGCGCCGCAAGGGAAGATGAGTTTGCCCCGCGTATGGTTATTGCCCTTGAAGTGCTTCACCGCTTTCGCAATGGCTTTCTTCTGATGCTTTCGCGGCTTGAATGGCTTAAGCACCGGCTTCTCGCCCGCAATAGCTGAGCGCACCCGGTCGAAGAACTCAGCGTCCAGTTGTGCCCAGGTGTCCGACAAGACCCGCTGAATCTGCTTCGTGTTCTGGGTGACCTTCTGGAGGTTGATGGACATGCCATTGGCACTGGAACAGACATAGCCCAGGGTGATGCGGTCATTGCTCCCTAAAAGAGTCAGAAACGTAGAGACCTGCTGGAACGTAACGGAGGAATGGCGATCCGTGTGGTATTTGCACTGTACCGCGTGATACTCCTCACCCTTCCTGAGCAGGAGGTCCACTCCCAAGTCCCGCTCCGGCAGATTGAGTGACTGCTTCACCTTCTCCGGCACCTCAGCCCACCGCCACACCTCATCGTACTGGCTGGCATGCACCTCGTTCACGCGAAAGAACAACTCCGTCAACTCCTCAAAAGCGTCACCCTTGGCCTTCTTTCCCAAAGGCAATAGTGCGCTCTCGAAATCAGCCCAAGAATTAATCTGGTCAAAATTGAAGCGACTCTGCATGCCCTGAATCTAGGGTATATACACAAAATAATGTATTCTTTTAGCCCGTGTGATGACTAGACCGCGAAACCGGTATTCGCTGTTAGTAAAAGCACCTCTTAGGCTTTGCTCAACTCCAACATGTTTCGCTCTTTTAGTATGCCAATCAGGTTGGCATTTAACCTCCTGACTGGTCATCTTGATTTATGCGTCGCGCTGTTAGCGGTCACGGTTCGGTCAAGTTGAAATACCGATTAGAATGAGGACCCTGCCAGTCGGAATCCAAGGCTAACGTCGAACGGATTGGGGAGCACAGGAAGGACTGTGTTGAATCGACGTGGGAGTTGGTTGGACTTTCAGATGCCGGACTAGCAAACCGGGTACCATCTGGATCAACTCCTGGAACTGAAGCGACGGTGACACGACGAGTGGCATCTCGTAGAAGGGCAAAGCACCCCCGTTTCGAGCACCTCTAAAAGTGCTTGTTATGGGTAAGGGAAGACTTTGTCCTTTCGCTCGGGCTCTTCTCTAAGTGGTTGTGTTAAATACCATAGAACCTAATAGCCATAATACTATACACAAGTAGTCTATTTTGAATTTGACTCCATTTAAAACGCTCATTTATGCCTAGAAAGAAGGGTACGCCAAACAAAATCACAAGTGAGGTGCGCGGACTGCTTTTTGACCTTGTAGCAGGCCAAATCGGACACGTCGAAGCATCTCTGGAGCGGATGCGGCACGAAGACGAACGCATGTACCTCCGGGTGTTCGTCTCCCTCCTGCCCTATGTGGTACCAAAGTGCATTCACCAGGTCAACGAACTCCAAACCGCTCCCCAGCCTCCCTCCTGGTTTGGCGCGGACATCACCACTCCCGAACATGACTGACAAGGACCTCCAACTGATCCGCGACCTCATCGAAGAGGCCATCTCCGAATTCCACTGCCCTCCATGCGAAGAGGACGAGTGGCTGACCACCGAGCAGACCAGAAAGGCACTGAAGATTAGTGAGCCCACGCTACGCGGGATGCGCCGGCGGGGTGAAATCCGCTCCATGCGCGTCGGCCAAGGGTACCGCTATCAATTGCCCTGACGGACACAAAAGCAGCCCTCCATGCTTCACCTCATCTCGTAAATTGCAGGGAACCAAACCAATCTCCTCTCCATGCGGAATCTGCTTGCCCTCCTGCTCTTCGTGCCGAGCCTGTGCCTCGCGCAAAGTGAAGGATGTACTTATGTCGATGCGGACAATTACGACCCAGATGCCCTGAACGACGACGGATCCTGCACATTCCAAGAAGGCACCTACCATCATCCCACAACAATTAGCACCGCCATTTTTGACCCCTGTGGGAATGACGGACTGTTGAGAGATGAGCCAGCCTACAGCACCTCTTGGACAACTGAACAATACAAGGAAGCCCTCACTCAGCACATTGAAGACGAGGGTTACGGGAAAGTGCTCATTCTCTCAATGGAACATGCAATTGTTAATCCTGAATTTGATGGGTATGGGCTTGATTGGACGTCCAATCAGACCATTGGTAATGAATGGAATGTCTCTTGCGCCTACAGCGCCTATCTGACAGAATGGATCCCTTCAATCACCGTCGCATTCACGGACCCATGCATTCTCGCTGCCTGCGCTGGCTGCATGGATTCAACAGCCTTGAATTTTTCAAACCAAGCCAACGAAGATGATGGCTCGTGCATATTCGCTGATGAATTATGCGGAGAAGGCACAGTGTGGGACAACAGCACGTCTACTTGCGTTGTAGCCTACCCTTCCGATGTAGACCTAGATGGATGCACAGGTGTTGGTGACGTCCTCAATGTTCTCGCAAATTTTGGCGGATGCTATCCGGACGATGACGATGCCTGGACCTGTGGTGACCCTCTAACCTTTTGGAACTACAACTATCAAACGGCCCTGATTGGAAATGATTGCTGGATGGCTGAAAACCTGCAAACCGATCGCTTCGCCAATGGAGACTTCCTTCCCCTCAATGTCGACAACGCGACTTCATACGCACTTGGAGAGGAGGGAGAAGTATCTGCTGGGTTTCCAGGTGAGTCTGTCACAAACAAAGACGTATTCGGGTTGATGTATAATTGGTATGCAGTCCATGATTGCCGCAACCTTTGTCCTGAAGGTTGGCACGTTTCCACTCAATTAGACTGGTCACACTTCCTTTCCATTCATGGACCCGAGTATATCGCCGGCAATAGAGCAAAAGCCTCCCCAACTGACAATCCCGGATGGGACGGGTCAAATCTGTCAGGATTAAGTGTTATCCCTGCCGGAGGAATATTCAACGGAAGCAGTACCACCTTTTACCCGGGCATTTATGCTTACCTGCATATCGCAGGCTTGTCTGACCAACCTGTCTCCACCTACAGAATGCAGACTGGAAACTCAAACCTCTTCGTATCATACAACGACTGGGCTGACTTGAAATCAGTTCGATGTGTAACCGATAGTGATTTGTCTTCTCCTTATTGCCGTGGATGTACTGACCCCGACGCCTGCAACTATGACAGCACCGCAAACATCAATGACAATTCATGTAACTACGACTGTTACGGATGCCTCGACCCCAACTACATCGAATATTCCCCAGAGATTCTATTTGACAATGGAAACTGCCTCCACTTAATCGACAATGAGTGTCAGTCATTCGAATGGGATAACCATCAATATGGAGTTGTCCAGATAGGCGGACAATGCTGGTTATCCGAGAACCTTCGAACGACTATTTACGCCAACGGAGATTCGATCCAAACTGGTTTGACTGTCAACCTATTTACTACCACATCAGGCGCCACCATGGTATACGGAGATAGTAATCTGGGCTGCTATAATTATAGTCCGGACATCGATGCGTGCGACGTATCGCAGTCATTGGCTGAGTATGGCCGCTTATATAATGGTTATGCAGGGATGGATTCTCGTGGTCTGTGCCCCAGCGGTTGGCATGTTCCGACCGATGGAGAGTGGACGGTATTAGAAGACTACATAACATCTCAGGGGTTTTCTGGAACGGAAAACACTGCCTTGAAGTCCGCTTACGGATGGGCCAATAGTGGCAACGGGACAGACGACTTTGAGTTTTCAGCGCTTCCAGGCGGTTTGAGAGATCAGGTCGATGGCTATGACCACTCCGCCGGTTTCAGGTGCTATTGGTGGAGTTCTACAAACAATGGCGACAATATTTGGCTTCGAGACTTGCGCTACAATAATTCAGAGATTCTCCGATACGATTCCAATCCACGCAGCGGCCTATCTGTGCGTTGCCTTCGGGACTCTGAATAACCCTGTGGACTCGGTTTGCAGAAATCGAAAGTCAAGGATTGAAGAAGGCGGAGGAAGCCATGCGGGAGGTATAGTGCTCAGGGCCAAGTTTGAGATAGCAGCGAAGGGTCTTCTCGGTCTTATGCCCGGACATGGCCATGATGGTCAGCGTGTCGGCTCCATTCAGGATGGCATTGGTGCAGAAGGATCGGCGGGCGCAATGTGAGGTCAGCATCATCCACTTGGACTTACGCTCTTTCGTCTTTTCTCCGCCCACTGTCCTATCGACTTGGATGGACTCATCCAACTGCATCAGGCGACCCAACCGCTTGAGGTTGCGGTTGATGATTTGGTCATTCTGCGGTCGAGGAGAGCCATTGTGACGATCAAGGATGGAATGGACGACTGGATGGACCGGAATAAGCACGGGCTGTCCCGTCTTCTTCTGATTGAATGAGAAGCACTGGGTGCCTTCCAGCGTGACGAGTTCTGCGGACTTGAGGCGATTGAGGTCGGACACTCTAAGGCCCGTGAAGCAGCCGATGAGGAAGAGGTCTCGGGTCAAGGACAGGCCTGCAGCATGGCCGCTCAAATCCAAGGCTTCCATCTGCTTCAATTCGTCCATGGTGAGCCAGATGGACATGCTGTCCTCGGTAATTTTCTTGAAGCCCTTCCTGCGGTAGGCGGGGTGGACATCGTGCCCCTGCTCCTCCATGGCAGCCAGGACGCTCTTGACCCCCTTGATGTGGCGGCCGATGTAGTTCTTGCTCAAGGGCTTCCCATTGAGCCCGCTCTGCTCGCTCTTGGAGACGAAATCGTGGTACCAATCCATGTCCACCTCATCGAGGGTGGTGGAGTCCATCAGAACGTGCCGAATCTGCCGCAGGGTGACGGCGTAGTTCTCCAGGGTGCCCTTGGAGAGCCGTGAGCCTGTAATGGGGCTGTTGTGCTTCGACGCATGGTCAATGAAGCGCTCAAAGGCCTCCCCGATGGTAATGGTCTGCCCTACGGAGGACCGCTCCACGCCCCGCTTGAAGTCTTGGATGACCTGCAGGTAGAAGTCCCGATCCCGACGCTGGCCCTTCGTCTTGGCATCGAGGTTGGCCTGACGCACGAAGGCTTGGAGTTTGTCGAGTTGGACGTTGACCTCATCGCATCCCACCGCCTCGACCTTGTTGCGCACCCGCTGCTTGGCCTTGTTCCAATGGTCAGGGCGCAAGACAGCGTGCCCTGTGGCGAATTTGAACTGGTCTCCCCTGCCCTCTGTGATGCGGATGTAGATGGACGCTTGACCGTCGGATGAAGAGCGGAGGAAGAAGGCGGTTTTCAATGCGGAATCGTGAGCCTACCAATGAGCCTACATTGGCTTTCATGGGGTTCGATTCAATTTCGGGATTTTTCGTGGCTCCACCCTCTACTACTTGCCAACACTGACTAAACAGACGGGGTACCCCTTGAAACTCAAGACCCAGAGAAACCGATATACGCAGTCCCGACGGGATTGCGCTAGTGTTCGGTGAGGTGGTCGTCTAGGGGGAAGCGGTAGCGGGGGCCGTAGAGGCCTTCGGGGATGCCTTGGCCCACGGAGATGGCCATGGTGACCGTGGCTTCAGCAGGGAGGCTGAGGAGGGCGCGGACCTTGTTGGGGTCAAGGCCCTCCATGGGGCAGCTGTCGAAGCCAGCGGCTTGGATGGCGAGCATAAACTGCGCGGCAGCGAGGGCCACGCTCTTGTCGACCCAAGCGGATCGCTTTGCAGACTCCATGGCGGCTACGTTGGGACCAACTTGATCGCGGTAATAGGCGGCAGTGCCCTCGTTCTGCTCCGATTCGTAATGGGATTGCAGTGCTGCCGCACGGCGAGCGCAGAGGTCGGGACGGCCGATGAAAAAGACGAGTTCGGCCGAGGTGGCCGCAGCGGGTTGGGAAAGGCAAGCCTCAACCGCCGCTTCTCTTTGTGCAGAATTTGGACGGACCCAATGGAACTCCCAAGGCTGCAGATTGTTGGAACTTGGAGCGAGGTGCGCTGAGCGCAGTGCCGAACGCATCACCTCTTCGGGAACAACGGCATGGCTATAACGTCGGACACTCCGCCGAGCTGCCGCCAATTCCTCAAAATTCAATTCTCCGCCTCCTGTCTTGATGTGTTCCGTCATGGTTGGAGTACATTTCCCGCTTGTTCTTGTTCGCATGACCCACCGATCATTCGATTTTCTGACCACCCTCCCCAGCACATTTGACGATGGGCATGCCCTGCGCAAGTTCTGGCGCAGTTCACGGAGGTTTTTCGCCTTTATCATCCTCTCGTTGGCCGCCACGGTCAGTGCCTTGGCGCGCAAACTCAGTGGCGCCAATCACGCGAGCCTATACCGCCCCTACATGTGGTATTGCCGCAACATCCATCGGTTCACCGGGATTCGAGTCACCGTGGAAGGCGAGCTGCCGGACCATGCGAGCGTACTGGTGGCCAACCACAGGACCTACATCGATGCGGTCATGGTCCCCTCTCCCCACCCCCTTGTTTTCGTGGCCAAGGCAGAAGTCAAGCGCTGGCCCATCATCGGATGGGGCGGCAACGCCATCCGCACCATTTGGGTCAAGCGATCCAGTGCCGAAAGCAGAAAAGCCACCCGCGTGGAGGTGCGCAAGCGCATAGAGGACGACCTGTCCATCATCATCTTTCCCGAAGGCACCACCCACCGCGGGCCCGACCTGCTGGAGTACAAAATGGGCATGTTCAAAATGTGCGCCGATGGAGGTTTTCCCATCTGCCCCATTGCCATGGAGTACCGCCACCAAGATGTGTCTTGGGTATCAGATTCCAAGTTTATCCCCCACGCCTTCAAGGTCTTCGGCCACCGCTACATCGATGTAGCGGTGCGTTTTGGTGAGGTCCAATACGGGGACGACCCTGTGGAATTGAGGCAACGCCTGCGCGATTGGACCGCCAAGAACTGTCTGGAGATGCGCGCCAACTTCGACGCCCAAGTCCAAGGCGGCCAAGGGCATTGATGGATCCTGCTCAGGCGAGCTTATCCGGGTGCTTGTCTTTGACGTGCTGGGCGATGGGCAGAGAATTGCCGTCTTCATCGATCCTCACGAACACCAGTTTGGTGGTGGTCACAACCGCCTCTTCGTGGCTGTAGACGTTGAACTTCCTGGCTTCTACAGCAATCTTGATCGACTTGTTGCCGATCCGCACGATGTCGCCATAAATCTTGATGAGGTTGTTTTCTTTGACCGGTGATTTGAACAGCACCTCCTCCACCTTCAGGGTCACCATATTGGGGCTAAAGCAGACTTCATTGACAAAGGCCACGGCCAATTCATCGATCCAACTGAGCATGGTTCCCCCAAAGAGGTTATTGTGCACGCCGAGGTCGTGCTTCTTGCACACTTTTGTTCCGAGCAATCGCATGCCACAAAGGTCCATCTTTGCAACCTGATTCACAGCATCATGTCCACTGCACACTTCCTAGGCCGCTGGGCCACGTCCCTTCTGGTTTTAAGCGCCTGTACTGCAGGCACGGCCCAGCAGTCCGTCGCCATCGATCATGACTTTAGCGATTGGAATGGCACGGACGCCGTCGCCGTCGCCGATACCAGCGGCCCACTAGAGGCTGTGCGTTTTCGTGCAGACGGAGAGCGCATTTACTTCCTCCTGGAGTACGACCGCATCATCGCCCTCGACGAAAGCATCATCCCCCACGGCACCAAAATTGCCCTCGACCTCGATGGCAACGCCAACACCGGTCAAATTGTCGGGGGGTTTCAAGGGGCCGAGATGGTGGTCCACCTCGCTGACCGTTATGTCAATACCTCGCAGTCCGGTGGCACTACGGCCCAATCGTCTTTGAATGATGCCCAAGTGCGCATGGCCCCCACCTACGGAGGCAGTGTGCACGAAGTGGCCATCGACCGGGGTGTCAACGGCTTTGCCAACCTCGGCAACGCCATCCGCTGGTCCGTGCGCTGCAGTTCCGGACAGCAAGTCAGCAACGAGAGCGGCACCGCTCTGTCCAACGTGGATCCCGTATACACGGCCCTGCCGTTGGAACGTTCGGAAGGAACCCAAATGCGCGTGGCGTTCTGGAACATGAACCGGCGCATGGATGAGGCTTCGGCACAAGGGGCCATGGAGCGCATCCTTCAGGCCATCCAACCCGATGTACTCGCCATGAGCGAGGTCGAGGATTTCTCGGCCGACTTCGTCCGCGACCTGCTCGATGCCTGGATGCCCTTGACCGAAGGCTCTTGGCATGTGGCCAAAGACGACTGGGACCTGATTGTGGCCAGCCGCTGGCCAATCGACGCCACCTATCCCGAAGTGTACAGGCAGTATCCAGTGCTCATCAACACAGGTGACAATGGAGACTGGATGGTCACCGCCAGCCACCTCAAGTGCTGCAATGGTGCGGAACAGCGCCAAACCGAAGCCGACGAGTACATGGCCTTCCTTCGCGACGCCATGACACCAGGAGGCGAGGTCAACCTCACCGAACGCACGCCCGTTGTTTATGGAGGCGACCTCAACATGGTCGGACCCGGACAAGCCATGCACACCTTGCTGACCGGCGACATCGCCAACGAAGCCGACAACGGCCCTGACTTTGGACCAGACTGGGATGGCACCGCCCTCAAGGAACTCAAAGGGCTTCAGACCGATCAGCCCATGAACTACACCTGGCGCAACGACAACAGCCAATGGCCTGCCGGCAAACTCGACTACATGCTCGTTCAGGATGGCGTGGTGGAAGTGTTGGGCAACTTTGCCTTAGAGACCGCTTCTATGTCCAATCAGCGCCGCACACAATACGGCCTCAATGCTGGCGACGACATGCAAGCCAGCGACCACCTCATCATCGTGGCGGACCTGCGCAAGCACGACCGCCCCGGCACCAAGCCCGCCAAGCAGCTCAAGCAAATTGACTGATCAGCGGCGTTGGCCGACCTGGAAGACGCGGTTGATGTTGAACCCAAAATAGAGGTCACCATCTTGCCATGAACTGCTCGTCTCTGAGAGAAAGGCACGTTCAAACATGCCGCGACTGTTCGTGATGTGCAACTGGAACACATGGCCTCCTGTTTCGATATCGAGGCCCAGTGACAGCGAATTCACATAATCATCTTCGATGGGACGCGGCAACAGATAGTGGTACTCACCGTTCACGGAAAGCCGGTTGTTGAGTTTATAGCGAAACCCTGCGCCTAGGGTGGCTACATCATTGGCACGATCCGCGCGGTCCACCAAGTTCCTGTGCACCAGCGACGGAATCAACGCCACCGACACATCGGGCGAACACTTTCGGGCCACCACAACCTGGTTCACAAAACTCAAGCGGTGCACGCCTTTGCGCTCCAGGCCATCGACGGGAAACCGCAGGCCATCCCGCATCAGCACTGAATAGGCTGTGAGGCTCACCGGTGAGCCTCCCCCCATTTGCTGTTCCACAAACCGCCACTTGGCATTGGCCTCGAGCGTTTTGCCAAAACCCGAACGCGCAATCCCCACCTGCAGCTGGTCCGTAATGCCATAATCCAGCCCCATCCGCATTTGAGCGTTGTCGAGGCCAAACAGGTCATACCAACCGTCGCTGATGCGCCCAAATCGGTGGGCAATGATGAAGTTCATCTCACCCTTGCCCGACGTTTCAGGACTCTGAACATTGATGATGCGCCCAGCCTTGAACACGGAAGTCACCAACTGCGGGCCGGTGGGCTCATCGAAAAATCCCATCAAATCATCCTGCCCAAAGAGGGGGTGGACCAGAGAAGCACCCGCGCACAGCAGGGCGACCAACCATGGACTGCGCATCATCGAGGTTCAAGGTTTGCCGACAGCGTCACTTCAATGATTTCGGCAATGTTCTCCGAAACCACCTTTGGAATGTCAATGTCGTGGTCTGTACAAGGCACCGAAAACGCCGCCACAATGGACCAACCTGTTTCGCTCCGCGTCATGGTTCCTTTTACCTCGCGCTCCAAGGCAACACCATGCATCTCAAGCACGCCTTTGGCTGTCACCTCCTGCTCGCCTTGAGCACCCGTGTCCAGCCCGCTCACCGTGCCCCGAAAAGACGCCTTGGGGAATTGCTCGGACTCCATGTAGTTCTCATTGAAGTGCTCCTCCATCAAGGCCTTTGGGAAATGAAAACTCAGGATGGGGACCTGAAACGCAATCTGGCCTGTGGCCGCATCGAAAATGCTCGATGCCTCGTGACTCTCGGCCTGAATGTCTTCAAGTGGAGTCTCCGACAGAAAAGCAATGTGGGCACTGCGCGTCGCGAATTGCTGGGCTTTGGCACCAAAACCGCAGCCCATGACCAAGAAAAAGAGAAAGGCTCTGTATGACATCAGTTGTTAGGTTTTCCGGCGTCAATCCAGGCGGAGAAACGCACGATGGAACAAGAATCCAGCTTGCCAGACTGCGGCATCAACAAAGGGTCGTCAGGAGACCGGTCCATCCGGTCCAACATGGTTTCTGCATGCCCTGCGATGTCGGCATACTCCTCGAATCCAATGCCCGCCGCAGGCGACCCACCAGAATGACAGCCTTGGCAATGGTCTGCAACTAGGGGCAGGATATCTGCTCCGTACCCCACATCTATGGTGTTACAGTCAAAAGGCGTCCCCAAGGATTCAAGATCGTCGTAGGTACAACCTGCTGCCATCACCGCAATAAATAGGGCGACCGCCCAAGATGTGAATCGCATCATAACACCCAATATAATGTTGTTCTTCGGTGACGGAAAATTTTAATCCTTCAGGTGCTGGTCCCGCGCCAGTTCGCGTTCAATGATCACAATGGGCCAAATACAGAGCACTGTGAATGCCACGAATAAAGCCACCTGTGAAGATTCTCCCTGCCAAAACAAAGTACACGGAATGGCTGCGGCTAAAAGCGGCCATGCATAGAGTGCATACAGGTCCACACACCGCCGGTTCGCATAATCCCATGCCGCCTGTGAAGCCTTGGATCTCCGGGTGCGATAACCGAACATATCGTTGGGCTTGGCAGGCATGTTCCGACGAATCAAAGCCTGCAAAATCCAAAGGATTGCACCGGGCAACAGATTGAGCGCCAAATTGCCCCACGTGAATTGAACCGCCAGATCCATGAACCTTCGTTTCCTCAAATCTCGTGTATTCGGACTCAACGGAGCACTCCTCGCAGCGGCTTGTGCCTTCAGCTTTGGGTGCGCTGACACCTCCATCGGCACTTCCCCCCTGCGCATGCTCCACCTCCAAGAGGAAGGAAGCTGGCGTGCCGTGGAGGCCCTGTCGGCTTCCGAAGCTTGGTTCGCCTCTTCCAACGGGGAATGGTTGAGGGTCACCCTTGAGGCGGGCAATGCCACCCGCACTGCGCTCAGGGACGCGGTTCCCAATCCAGCAGATTCCTCTGTCGGCACCCACTTCAGGGGCCTGGCCTTGGCAAACGGTGGCCTGATCGGCACGGCCGTGGGCAGTCCGGCCCTCATCCGGCGCGGCGCTTTCGACCGTGACGGGTCGATCACAGGACCGCGCACCACGGTGTGGCAGGAAAACGATTCTTCGGCCTTCATGGATGCGGTCATTTCCCTGGACGACACCACCCTCATCGCCATGGGCGACCCCATCGATGGATGCCTGTGTGTTGTCCGATCCGTGGACGGGGGGCGCTCATGGGAAAAGGTGTCCTGTGGCTCCAATGGGCAAAAGGTCCCCCAGGCCAAGAAGGGTGAAGCCGCCTTTGCCGCCTCCAACGGGAACCTGAGTGCGGTGGGCGATACGGTATGGATGCTGTCCGGCGGCGGGGCCTCTCGGGTCTACCGCAGCACCGACCGGGGGAAGAACTGGATGGCAACGCCCTTACCGCTCCAACAAGGCGGAACCATGACCGGCGGGTTTTCTATGGATTTCGCCGACGCTTCCCATGGCATCGTCTGGGGCGGAAATTGGGAAGCCAAGGAGGACAACACCGCCCGTGCCGCCATGACTTCGGACGGGGGAACGACGTGGACATTGGTTTCCGATGGACGAGGTCCGGGCTACGCGTCGTGCGTCCGCTACCGCCCGGGATCCTCCGGCCAGCAGCTCGCACTGGTCGGTACACCAGGAGGCATCGATGTGAGCGACGACGGTGGGCACACCTGGCGCCACGTCTCTGACAGCGCATTCTACGCCGCCCGCTTCAGCCCAGATGGAGCCGCGTTATGGGTCTCCGGAAATGGCCGCATCGGGTACTTTCCCGCCTCGGATTTCGGGTGGTGATCACGCAGGACGGCAGGCCACCAACCGCGTGACCTCAGCGCGTCCCTGGTGATACGGGCCTTCGTTCAGGACCACGTCCACCGTCTCGCAATAGGCCACATCGAGGCCCGCAAAATCCCCACGCAACATGTCCTCTGTAAAGAGCATATCCAGGTTCTTGGGGCCGCCAGAATCAAAAGCCAACTGCCCGGGGCCAAACCCCTCCAACAGCAAGGTGCCTCCCGGCTTGAGCCATGTGGCCGCCAGTTGATGAAAGGAAGGGCGCACATGGGGAAGCAGGTGCAAGTAGAACAGACCAATGGCATCAAAGGACTCTCCGGGCGCCCATGTCCGACAGTCCCCCATTTCGGCTTCGATGGTCACTCCGCGTTCCAAGGCCAGGGCCACACTCTTTTGAACGCCCACTTGAGAAGCATCAAAAGACCGCACCGACCACCCCATGGCAGCGGCATGCGCCGCATTGCGGCCTTCCCCATCCCCGGGGAGCAACATCCGTGCAGGGGTCAATTCCTTGAGCTGTTGCGCAAAGAAGGCGTTCGGGGCGGTACCATAAACCGAAGGCTCACCACTGTAACGGGCGTCCCACATCTTGCCCGGTGTATTCATGTCACCCATGCCCCCAAGTTCGGCATCTTGAACCTGTCGGCCGAGCCTTCAAGACAAACCCGCATGCCATGCCTCCATCTCCCGAATCACTTCGGGGATGTCTTGAATCAGGAAGTAGGTGGTTTGAATCTCGGTGGTTGTAAACGGCGTAGACATGACGCCATCCAACGTGAATTTCCGCAAGTCCAAGCGCTGGGCCCAAGCGTGATTGGTCTCGCCATAAGAGCTCATGATTCCTGCCCCAAAGGCCTTGGAAACACCTTGCTCTTCCACGAATCCAAACTCAACGAAGAACCAGTACAGCCGTTGCAAGGCCAATACAGCCTGCTCATTCCCCCGCAAGGCCACCCCAATTTCTCCAAAACGCTGCATAAAGAGGGCAAACTCCGGGTTCATTAAAGGCGGGACGTGGCCAAAGGTGTCGTGGAACATATCGGGCTCCTCCAAGTAATCCAGCTGGTCGCGCCGGCGCACCCAGGTCGAGGTGCAAAACTGACGCTGGGCCAGCAAGGCAAAAAAGTCGTCTACCGGAATTAAACCGGGCACAATAGCCAAGGACCAACCAGTCGTGGCTTGAAGCTGCTCGGCCATGCGGTCCACACGCGGAATGGCCGCATCGGTCAGGGCACTCATCTGATCCAAAGCGTCCAGATACAAGTGCGCCGCTTTCCCCGTCAGGTTTTCGCGCTGACGGCCATAAAGCAGCGACCACGTCCCATGCTGGACCTCGTCATAAAGGGGCTGTATCAATGGCGCATTCATGGCATTTCGCTCTTCTCTTTAAGATAAGAAGAAAAACGGCAAGGACACCTTCCTTCTCTCATGGAATGCAGGCTATTCAAGCACCAGACGGTCCTGTCCCAAAACCAAGCCATCGGAACCGGTCCACACCATGACATAGACACCCCGCTCCCACCCGGCGACATTCAGCATCCGCTCAGAAGAATCTGAAGCCGTGAGCCTCATGGTCTGGCGCCCCGCCGCATCCCATACCTGTAAGCGCGCTCCTTGCGCTGGCGGAACGATGCGCACCTCATCACGAGCGGGGTTCGGATACACCATGCCAACTCCACTGAACGCCTCCGCGAAGGCCCCCTCCACTCCCACCGAAACATCGCCGTTGGCAAAGGCGTATTGGCCCCGCCTCAGCCGCGAAACCTTGAACACCCCGCTTCCATTGAAGGCAGAGCCCATCTGGATTTCGTAGTCCGGATACTCTACCCAAACATCTGCTGGTGAGGCGCGCCATGCGAGAAAAGCCTGAGCCTCTGTATCGCCATAGAGGTCGAAATCGAGCTCGTCTTCATCGCCCCCTCGGTAGGTGAAGCGGGCATCCAAGAGCATTCCCTCATCTGGCCAAATGCCATCAATGGACCAGAAATGTGTACTGCTCAATTGGTCCACATAAGGGGCCTTTGCAGCAGGGGTGGCTCCGGACGCTCCATCGGGGCCCGCCCAATGGTGCTCTACCCGAACCAATGCGCTGTCTCCGTCCGCAATCGCGTCGCATCCAATGCGCATGTCCACCCAAGGCAGGTTCTGTAAAGAAGAGGTCTCCGAGATCCAATAATCCAGGTCCATTCGGCCTTGATTGAGTCTTCCTTCGGCATTCAAGGCCACCATCACCGGGGAAATCGACGTGATCACATCGGCGGTCGCATACTGTCCTCCCACTACAATTTGGGCAACTTCTCGGTTACCATCGGCGTCCCACACGGTCACGTCCAACGGCTCATTCTCGTGGTAGCCTGTGCACGCCCTCAATTTTTGCTGCAAGTGCAAGGTGGTCAAATGCCCCGTTGGCGCTCCAAGCCCCATGGTCGAACTGCTGTCCAACACCCAGGTCGAAAAGCCAGGTTGGCGAATGTGCGCATCAAACCAAGGCGTCAGGTCCACCCCCGTGGCTTCCTCCCAAGCCGCTTCCAACATCACGTCGTCCATGGCTCCGCCATAGTGGGTGGCCAGCACCGCCTGCCCCCCAGACCGAAACAGGTCGTCTCCCAAGTAATTGCGGAGGTTGTGGACCACAGATGCTCCTTTGTTGTAGCTGTGACGGCCGTATATCTGGGCATCGGGAATGGGCGACAGCGGCCAAAACCCCTCGTCGTCTAAGTGGGCCTGCTCAAGCACAAACAACTGGTTGTCCTTGACCATCTCCACAAAATCTGCCCGACCGCTCAACAGCTCTTCGAACAGGTGGCTGGAGTACTCTGCAAAACCCTCCTTGATCCACATGTGATTGTGCACGAGCGGCGACAACATATTGCCCCACCAATGGTGGCCCAACTCGTGTCCATACAGCCCTTCGTTTTGGAAGTTGGACTGCTCCAACATGGACAAGGGATAAGCGATGTTCGTCGGGTGCTCCATGGCCCCGTCAGTGGTGATCACATATCCCACACGCTCCCAGGCATGGGGGCCCCACCAATCTTCTAAGGCATCGATGCACACAGGCAAGTCCACAAAACGGTTGCGCATGGACTGCAGGTTTCCAGGTCGGGCGGTCAAGCGAATCGGAATTTCTCCATAAACCCCGGTATGCAGCGTGTCAAAGTCCACATAATCTGAGACCGCAATGGTGCTGAGATAAGTGGGAATGGGCTGCGCCATATCGAACACGCGGCGGATGGTGTCGCCACCCAAGCTGTCTGTGGCCACAAGGTTGCCCTGACCATGCAGTGCTTTCCCCCCAGCGCTGGTCACCCCATAGGTATAGCCAGCACGCTCGCTAAAGGTGTCAAAGCATGGATACCACGCCTTTCCGTGGTTGGGTGGAATGCTGGTCAATCCTATGCCCAAGCTGTAGATGTAGTTCGTGGTCAGGTACATGCCGCCCCAATAGGGGTCCTTACCGGGCTGTCCAGCATAGACAACCTGCACCTCGTGGGGGCCATCTGCGGGCCACCCGCCGTCGGGCGCTGCGATGGAAATGGTGTCGCCCTCTTGGGCATACCCCCAGGCCACTCCATCGAGTTCTACCGCGCTCACCTCGAGGGATCCCACCAAGTCAAACCACAATTGGTTCGCCCCGGCTTCCAGCGTTTCAAAGGTGACCGTTGCCGCACCCGAAACCTGCTGAATGCCCGCGGTGGTGACGTCCAATTCCAAACCGTAATGCAAGACATCAAACGAGTCGCTGCGCGCCAAAGAGCCTGTCATGTCGATGTTGGCCGATGAGGCCGCCCGCATGGCCGCCAAATCAGACATCGGCGCATGCGCATGGCGACAACCATGGTGGAGCAAATCCCGGGGGACGGTCCTGCGCAACACGGGACCCTCTCCCTGCGAAAAAACAGGCCCACTGATGCCCAGCATCAGCAGCAAAACAAAATAGAATCGAGGCATGCCGGGAAGATACCTCAGCCAGACATCACTCCGTGCGCACCACCATCTCGTCGAGGAACAACCAGCTCTCGGAGCCTGCGGCTGCGTGCCAATCCGGGCACACCCCCGCGTTGACTGCGGTCATCCGAACATACCGCGCAGGCAGAGAGCCAGGGCGCACAATGGCGCTCAATGGAATGCGCTCCTGGCGGTCATCTCTGGCCAACACCTCGCCCACCGCAATCCGGGCCAGAGACTCCCATTGAACGCCGTCCACAGACCCTTCCCACAATACCGAGGCGGGCAGGAAAATCCAAGCATCCTGATACAGGTAGGTCCCCACTGCCACCTCTGCGATTTTTTCTGGGCGGCCCAAATCCAAGGTCGCAGACATGTCCACACCTTGTTGGGCCTGCCAAGCCCCATCCCTAAAGTCCGCGGTCCCCAGTTTACCATCGACCAAGGCGCCATCTCCTCCGCCCGTATACCATGGACTGGGCACGTACGATAGGGCCAAGGGCTGGAATGCACCATCGTGGCCATCCACAGGAAAAGCAACCTGCTGTCCCGTCCATTGGCCCCTTCGCCCCACTTCCATTCGAATCCAGCCTGGACCCTCGACCACAAAAGGCTCGCCTGCTGCCACGGAGTCCGTTCCCAAACCGTCCCAGCGCCCCCTTCCTTCGACCCCCCTACCCAAGGCGACCACTTGAGCCTGAACATCCCCGTCTGCCTCCTTCGTCTCCAAACTAAAAGGCGGCGATTCCAAGCCGTATTGCACGCCCAGTGCATCCATTCGCTGATAATGGTGATCCAAGCGTTCCAAGAAGTCCACATAAGCGCCCTCCTTGGAGGTATGACCGGGCCCGCTCCAGTACACTTCTGCCAAGGCCGTCAACCGGGGATACACCTTGGACTCTACCTCAGGCTGGGGCGCATGCTCCGTCCACATATTGCCCTCACCCCCCAGAATGCGGCCGGGCCCATGTGTCAATGAGTCAGGCAGCGGATTGAAGCTGTAGGCCTCTTCCAAATCCGTACTCCGCAAGGGATAATCCAAATAACAGTGGCTGGTGGGCGATACGATCACGTCGGCGCCGAGGTGCACCGCTTCCGCTGCCCCGCCCATGCCCCGCCAACTCTGGACGGCGGCGCCTTCTGGCAGGCCACCTTCGAGGATCTCATCCCATCCAATGATGGTCTTCCCTTTGGACGCGAGGTACCGGCCCATCCGTTCGATGAACCAACGTTGCAGTTCCTCCTCGTTCGCCAGTCCTTCTTCTTGAATCCTCCGCTGGCACTTGGGGCACGATGTCCAACGCACTTTGGGCGCTTCGTCGCCGCCAATGTGAATGCGCGGACCGGGAAACAACGCCACCACTTCATCCAACACCACTTCCAAAAAGGCCAATGTGCTGTCATTGCCCGCGCAATAAATGTCCTTAAAAACACCCCAACGCGCAGGAACCTCCAACGGCAATCCAGTGCACCCCAAAGAGGGATATGCCGCTATCGCCGCCGAACTGTGCCCGGGCATTTCAATCTCTGGAATCACCTCGATGTGGCGCGCTTGTGCATAAGCCACCACCTCCCGAATGTCCTGCTTAGAGTAAAACCCGCCGTGTTGGCTTCCATCGGCCTCTGTGCGCCAAGCCCCAATCTGGGTCAGTTTGGGCAGCGCTTCCACTTCCATGCGCCACCCCTGATCTTCTGTTAAGTGCCAATGCAATACGTTCATCCCATGCAAGGCGAGCAGGTCGATCTGCTTCTTCACGAACGCCACATCTTGAAAGTGGCGACATCCATCCAGCAGCAGCCCTCTGTGCTCCAACACAGGCGCATCATTGAGCGTCAAAACCGGCAGAGAAAAGCCTTGACTGCAGCCCGACTCGCATTCTACAGGCATCATTTTTCGCAGCGTGATCCAACCGCGAAACAGCCCTTCGGCCGTCGCCGCCTCTACCGTCACCTCCTCCCTCGAAACCACCAAACGGTAGGCTTCATCGCCCCTGATCGACTCAGAATAGGCAAAGCGGAAAGTCGGTCCCGCATGAGGGTCCAACGCGATGTTCGCCTGCTCACACCACCCTGTAATCACCTCCTGTTCAGAGGCCCAGTCTGCTGGCCACACCACTTTCAGGCTGCCCGAACATTCAAAATGACCGCTGCCCAATGCTACGGATTGTGGCGCCGGAATCAATCCCGAAGGCCCTCCTTTGGGCAATCCATCAGCAGGGCCACAGGAGACCAATACACCCATTACAACGAGCGCGGAAAAAACAAAAGAAATGCGGGGACGCTTCATGCGCCCAAGGTCGTCAAATGCTCCGAACTGCCTCCACCAATTCTGAAACCTGTGCGGTGCAGACTGCGGTCCGACTCCGGTCAAAAAGCCGATCCGGGCCCTGTTGCTCTACCGCCATGCGACAGCTTGCATGGACCGCCTCTACGCCCGCTTCAACCAATGCTTGGGCATGCGCAGGCTTCACGCCTGCGCCCCCTACCACGAGCAATCCCGAATTGGACCATTGGCGAATCCGTTCCAGGCCGTCAACTGCCTTCGCCGCTCCTCCGCTCGTCAACACAGCCTTGATGCCCGCGTCGCGAAAAATAGCCGCACAATCTACCGTTGCTTCCACCTCGTCGACTGCCCGGTGAAAGACCACGGCATCCAAGCCAATGGCCTGATCCAACATGGCCAGCAAATCCAAATCTGGCAGGCCATCTGCATCCAGTCCGCCGGTAACAACACGCTCAACCCCAAGGGCCATCAGCCCTTCAGCCTCCCTCACAATGGATCTTTTCTCTGACCTGGAGTACACAAAATCACCTTCCCTGGGGCGCACCAGAACCCGGAAGCCCAAGCCCAATTGTCGGGCCATAGCGTACGCCTCTTCGGTAAGCCCTCGACCCGGTGTCAATCCGCCTGATGCGAGGTGGGTGCAGAACTCCACCCGATCTGCCCCACCTGTCGCAGCGAGACAAACATCTTCTGGGGTAGAGGCGACCACCTCAATGCGGCACTCCGCCATAGGTCAGGCCGTCAATGCTTCGGCGAACAGAGGCAACTGGGTCATGCGGGCCTTGACGGCGTCTCCCACCCTGGCAATCACCGCATCGTCCTCTGGATGACACATCACTTCGTCCATCCAAGCCACCAGCTGCTCCATATCAGATTCAACCATGCCCCGCGTCGTGACTGCGGGTGTTCCGACCCGAATGCCGGAAGTCACAAATGGACTGCGGGTATCGAACGGCACCATGTTCTTGTTGACCGTAATGTGCGCTGCGCCCAGTGCAGCATCCGCTGCTTTGCCCGTGATGTCCTTGTTCCGGAGGTCAATGAGCATCAAATGGTTGTCTGTACCTCCGCTGATCAAATGATACCCTCGGTCGGTCAAGGCCTTGGCCATGGCCTGGGCGTTGGCCACCACCTGTTTGGTGTACGCCTTGTACGAAGGCTCCAAAGCCTCTCCAAACGCCACCGCTTTTCCGGCAATGACATGCTCCAATGGTCCGCCCTGCATTCCTGGGAAAACCGCACTATCCAGCAAGGACGACAGCTTGCGTACCACGCCTTTTTGGGTGGTCAATCCCCAAGGGTTTTCCATGTCCTTGCCGACCATGATGATCCCTCCGCGTGGACCGCGCAGCGTCTTGTGCGTGGTGGAGGTCACAATGTGACAATGCGGCATAGGATCCTTGAGCAAACCTGCAGCGATCAATCCCGCAGGGTGGCTGATGTCCGCCAACAACAAAGCCCCGACGCTGTCGGCGATTTGGCGGAAACGGGCATAGTCCCAATCCCGGCTGTATGCCGAAGCCCCACAAATCAACAGCTTAGGCTGCTCCCGCTCTGCGGTCTCGGCCACCTTGTCCATATCAATGATTCCGGTCTCTTCTTCTACCCCGTAGAAAACGGGATTGTAGAGCTTGCCCGAATAGTTCACTGGAGAACCGTGGGTCAAGTGACCGCCATGGGCCAGGTCAAATCCCATGATTTTGTCGCCCGGCTTGAGGCAAGCCAGCATCACCGCACTGTTCGCATTGGCACCACTGTGCGGCTGGACATTGGCCCACTCCGCTCCAAAAAGGGTGCACAAACGCTGACGGGCAATGTCTTCGACTTGGTCCACAACCGCACATCCGCCGTAGTAGCGTTTGCCCGGAAGGCCCTCGGCGTATTTGTTCGTCAGCACTGAACCTTGGGCCTCCATGACCTGGTTGCTCGCGTAATTCTCCGAGGCAATCAGCTCCACGCCATTGGTCTGGCGCACCTGCTCCTGTTGAATCAAATCTGCAATGATGGAATCGCGCATTCTTTCTAATTGAAGGTCTAAAATTACGCGCCCTTTTGGGCTGTTTGCTCTACCCGTTGACAAATCCATGGCCGAGGTGCATCAATCCCATTTTTTGCGCCAAAAACGGGAGAAAAACCCTGTCTGGATCTCTAAATGAACCAGACAGGGCCTCCTTTCGCTTATTCTACCTCTACATGAAAGCCGGTATGCATGCCCACACCGGTTCCATCCGTCGCCTCCATTTCAAAATGGTACTCCCCTGCCTGGCCATCGGCAGGAACCAAAACCTGCACTGAAAAGGCGACCAAAGTGTCCCCAGACGTTGTGATGGATTCGGACCACACCACCGTTTCATCCGATTCGCGAATGAGCAACAGCTCAGCTTCTGAGAGGCCATCCGAATCACCCACGGTACCCTCCACAGTCACTTGGGAACCCAAGGACCAAACGGGCTCTCCTTCCCAAGAAGCGGGATCTGCTCCATCCACTGTCTGCAGCGTGAATGCGGGAATGTGATCGTTCTCCACATGGACCAATGCGATCACATCAGAGGCAGCATTGCCTTCTGCATCGACCAAAGACACCACCAAGTCCCAGACGCCGCGCGCCTCGAGTGGGACGTCAAACGTAAACGCCTCTTCTGCTTTCGTTCCGGCCAACACCCTGGTCTCCAAAAGGGCCCAATCCGTCCCTGAATTCAGCACAAACTCCTCCTCTTCACCTTCCTCATGTTCGTGGCCTTCTGCGGAATGCAAGTCCCACCGCACTTCACCCAATTCAGTATCGTCACAAAACGCATCGTGAACCGACACGCTCGTTCCTGCGTCTACTTCGATTTCATCGAACAAAACACTGGGCAATCCAGTCAAGTTTTCTGCCTCACAAATGGTGGGCGGTTCTGTATCTGTGGTCCCACATGAAACCATTCCAAAGGCGGCGAATGCCGCTACTAAAGCGTTGTAAATCTTCATCGTTAAAGTTGTTGTTGTTGTGTCGGTGGTGTCTTTTTGGCATCCCCCCGCTGTACATCCAGGGTAAAGCGGAGCGATGCCCAGCGCCCTTGGGCCACCAATCCCAAGGCGCGGTATGCACTCACATGGTCAAGCCATGCCACGTTCATCATGTTGTGCACCTCCAGTTCAAGGGCACAACGCGACCAATCCCACCCCAACTGCACTCCCCACAAGGAGGCCGAAGGGGTCATTTGTTCGTTCCGAGCTGTCCACCGTGATGCTGCAATCCACCGGTGGTTCAGCGCAGCCCGGCCCTTGTCTCCCCACCTGCGTTCCACAGCGCTGCGCATGTCAGTGGGCGCAGTAAAGGGCAGGCCTAAACCTGATTCCAAAGCCCATTGACCGAGCAGCGCAATGGACTGCTCCAAGCGCAGTGTATTTCCCGTCCAAGTCCACGCACCTTCGAGTCCTGTTCGGAAGGCATCCTTCGCCTCAAATGCATAGACTTGACCCGCATGTGCAATGGGTGCAAATGCCGCCAGTGGCGTCAGATGAATAAACCCTTTATGCAGCGCAGCAAAACCCCTCAAGTCCCAGGAAAACCCAATGGAGGGGGCTTTGCTCAACTTCATGAGTTGCCACCTGAATTCAGCACTTTGCTCGGGTTTTAGATCTGGGTTCCCCTGCTCAAAACGAAAAGTCCCATGGTGGATTCCATTGGCCCCCAGCGCATAGCTGCTTGGCGCCCTGGCGTGCAGCGCCACAGTCCAACTCCCGCGGATATGTGGATTCAATGCCAACGGGTGGTGCCAACTGACCGCACCACCAGGGAACCAACGGCTCACCGATTCTGAACGAACATCCTCTCCGACCACGCTGCCATCAGCGGCATACAAAGGTTCTGTATGGGCGCTATGGGCATTGTATACGGCATCCAGTCTCAGACCCATCCGGTCCGCTTCTAACAAGCGTTCGCCAATGAAAGAAACCCGACGACGGCTGTGGTCCGGAAGTAAAAATTCCCACCCGGAGGTGCGGCCTTCAAGCCCTTCCATTTGAATGCCGAACGCAGCACGTTGGTCTTCCCACCTTCCTTCGGCAAAGACGTGCTGTTCACCCAACGCGAGACTCAAATCACTGTCCGGCTCAGGACCAAAGCCATGGGCATGAGGGGGCGCAAATTCCCGCCTACTGTGCTGGGAAACAGACAACCGCAATGTCCTCAGCCGCCTGCCCTGATGGCACCATTTGCCCTGGAGCTGCATGCGTTGGGCATCCTGCAGCGGCAGATCCCATTGGAAGGCATCGGCATCCTGTTCCAAATCGCTCTGATCTGGGACACCAATGATGCCGGGAAACAATCCTTGACTCACTTGACCAAATCGCCACTCTACTGTTCCCCAATCACCGTCTGCGCCAGACAACCTCAGGCCCAGAACGCCGTGCATTCCCCGCCCTGAAGTGTTGGGAAGACGCGGCGTGGACAGCTCAAATTGCCGACCGATATACTCAAACGAGGATTGCGCCACATTTCGGTTTGCATGGCGACTCAGTGACCATCCCGCATGCCATTGCAATGGACCTTTGCGGCTGCGGTGGAGCACATGAAACCGGGCCGCCGCGTCCCCCGCTCGGTATTGCATCCCGCTTTGTGTTCGCGTTCCATCGGCCTCCAGCAAGCCCATTGACGCCAAACGAATGGCGCCTCCCATGGCCTCTGGTCCCAGCCAAACATGGCCACCTCCTGGAACCGCCTCGACACCGTCGTAAAGGGCTGCATCGAGCAGCACGCCGTGATCGGCACCCCAGCGACCTCCAGCTTGAGGGACGCCATCTTCTAATACCGCCACCCGCGCTCCTACCAAGCCCCGAAAAACAGGTTGAATCAACCCTGCCCCCACATCAAGCCCGCGCAGCCCTGAGACAGATTCCAAAGTGGTCAAAACATCCCCAGACTGCTTGGCCTCAATCCCCTCGGGCTCATCTTCTGCGGAATGGCCCTGGACTTCTGCAGCGGTCAAGGACACGCTTAAAGCTTGCAACTCTATATCAACATGATCGCGGCCGTTGACCATTACCACGACGGCTTCGTGCCCATGTGAAATCACACTGAGCGAATCAATTTCGGTAGAGCAGGCCGCCAAAAAGCGGCCCGTTTCATCTGCGAAAAAGGTCTTACCGCAAGGCCAAGCCTGGATGGCAGCCGCAGTGCAAGGCGTTAAATACCCGGCATGGTAGACGTGTCCATGAACCACCGACGCATTCTGCGCAGCAGCATTGGCAGCAGCCAACACCACAACACAGGTGCACGCCATGACTTTCAGCCATGGCATGGGCATCGATCTCCAAAGCCACGGCTCCGCCGGTAATGGGGAGGGTGACATAAAAAACGGGATAAGGGATGAAAATCAGATGGTCCTGATTCCCCTCGGCGGCCCCCTCCGTGAGCAGTCACGGTTGCTCAAGTGGTCTTTGAGCGCCGGACAAACCCGACCCAAGACCCCCTGAACACGGTGTGGCTCACCACAACAAACAAAAGCCGCAGCTTTTTCCTCGCTAGAGGGTGCCCATTGCCAATCACACAACGCGCAGGCATCCGATGAGGCCACGCCACTTTCTGTGTCGTTCGCTTCTGCCGCTTGGTCATGATGTGAATGGGAGCACGTTTCACCGCCATGATGAGCCACCAGATGGTGTTCCAAGACATGGTGCATGTGCAGCGCCGGTGCGAGTCCCCAAAGGGCCAACAGCACAACGCCTCCATATCTTCGGAAAAGCTCCATCGCGGGACAAATTTATGCCCAATGACCGCCATTCAGAGAGGGTGATTGGCACCGATTACAGAT
>Ga0206129_10001817_pt1 | contig 27916 bp, 26 predicted proteins | sample Helgoland_Spring_8_FD_148616 | JGI IMG/M metagenome (GOLD analysis project Ga0206129, IMG submission 148616) | Pelagic subsurface seawater microbial communities from Kabeltonne, Helgoland, North Sea - Helgoland_Spring_Bloom_20160502_2 | ecosystem: Environmental > Aquatic > Marine > Epipelagic ...
GGATAACGTTTCCGGGCAAATATACCAATGCAAGACCAGATCGTTTTGACCGGTTTCTCGATGAAATTCTATGTGATGTTGATGGACAACCGCTGCCAGATCGCGATCAGTTGCGGGATCTTATTTGGGAAATGCTAGGGTACTGCCTGGTAACACACACCCGCTATGAACAGTGTTTTATCTTTGAAGGCCCGGGCAGCAACGGCAAAAGTAAGATAGGAACTTTGGCGAAGGATATGGTCGGGCGTGGAAACACGGCATCAGTCCAGCCGGCCCAGATGGGTAACGTGTTCCAACGATCACACCTTGAATGCAAGCTTCTTAATCTAGTGACAGAATTGAACCAGAACGAGGAACTGGAAGACGGAATACTCAAGGCGATTGTCTCAGGCGAGATGATGTCTGTAGAGCACAAATTCCAAGATCCCCGGGAGATCGAGCCATTTGCCAAACATATCATTCTGACGAACCACATGCCGCGCATCAGGGATTATTCAGATGGGCTGTTCCGCCGGGTCAGTATTATAAAGCTGCTACGGAAATTCGACGGGGATGCAAGGGACCCAAATCTATCTGAAAAGTTGAAGAGTGAAATAGATGCGATTACATCGCGTGCGCTGGATGCCCTAGGCCGCCTGATTGACAACAATGGTGGTCAATTCACCAAGCCGCAAAGCTCCGAGGCTGCCAAGACCGTCTGGCGCGCTGATAACAACCACGTCGAGCAGTTTCTCACGGAATGCGTTTATGAAAACGCTGATGACCGCATTGCTATGCAACCATTATACGACAAATACGCTGGATGGTTCCCGTCTACTGGACTGCGCGGTCAGCTAGGACGATCACAATTTGGCAAGCGTGTTGAGGCTGCTGGTGTTCCAAAACGACGCATGAGTGAAGGCTACTGCTTTATCGGGATTAGCCTGCGATGACGGCTAAACATGCAGAAAATGTACTTAGTGTACCAAGTTCAGAAATTGGTAATTACAATAAATCCTCTTCGGAAGATTTCTCTAGTTTTGAAAAAAAGTACATTAAGTACATTCCCTACATCCCTTGGCCTACGCCTTGTGAGGTGGCAGTTGAGATGCAGACAATGGTGTCGTGCGAGCATTTAGTAGCAGAAACACGCGGGTGGTCGGCATTTGATTGGGCAGAGCATTGCCTCAAGCAGACGCGTGGCATTCCCGAAGATCAGGTTTGTGAGCAGTACACGCTAAGGCAATGGCAGTTTGCTCGTTAGATTTTTGAATCATAGCGCTGCACCTATCCTAAGCCCCTCCAATATAGCTTCTTCAGCTGTCCGCGGGCTCAGGCTGTCTCCGATCACATGGTGCGGGATGGCAAGCTCGTTCAGTGCCTGCTCCAACTCTGTGTTCGGGTTGTGTCCAAGCGCCGTGACCAATGTGTCAACCGCCTCCAGCACCACAGGTTCGCCGCTTAGTGTATGCTGAAAATACGCGTCCTCAGCGTCAATTCCAAAAAGCCGGACATGCGTGATAATCTCCACCCCCAGCTTGTGTAGATTACCCAGCCATGCGTCCCGCGCGTACTGAGGAATAGTCTGGCCTGCGACCATGCCGTTGACCGCTAGCCGCACATGGCAACCATCGCGCGCCAACCGTTCAGCCAGTCCCAGCCCGACCCAGTCACAGCGCCAATCCGCTATCACAGCTCGTGCGCCGATGTTTGCCTTGCCTTGCAGCACTTGCCATGCGGTGACCACATGCGCCTCATCCGCACCTTCTATTTTTGCACTATAGGGGACAGCGCCGGTGGCGACTATGACGGCATCGGGGCCTTCTTCTTTCACCAATTCCTGAGTGACGGGCATGTTTAGGCTTATCACAACGCCCGAATTTTCTAACTCGCGCTGCAAGTTGGTGGTCACACCGCCAAACTCCGCTCGACCGGGCAGCAATTGAGCCAGATTAACCTGACCGCCCAGCGTTCCAGTAGTTTCATACAAAGTTACCTCATGTCCGCGCGCTGCTGCAACGCAAGCTGCTTTCATCCCAGCAGGCCCACCACCTGCGACTATAATCCGCTTTCGCGACGTGGCAGGGACGAGATTACCAAACTCCAGCTCACGCCCCGTTTCCGGGTGCTGAATGCAAGAAATCGCACAACCGTTTAGCATATGGCCAATGCAGGCCTGATTGCAGGCGACACAGGCTCGGATATCGTCAATCGCGCCACGTGCGGCCTTGGCAGGCATCTGAGGGTCCGAAATCAACGCTCGGGTCATTCCGCACATATCGGCCTGTCCGCTCTGCAGCACCGCCGCAGCAGCCTGCGGCTGGTTGATACGACCTGCAACAAAAACCGGCTTGCTCACCCGCGCCTTAATCGCCGCCGCAATCGGCGCGGTATAGGCCACTTCATAGGCCATTGGCGGCACAATATGGGTCGACCCGGCAAGCCCTGCCGACGTTCCCGCGGTCACGTTTAAATAATCGAGTGCTGGGTTAGCATCTAGGGCTGCACAGACCTCCAGCATCTCACCCAATCCCGTGCCATCATGGTCCTTTTCCTCGCCAGACAGCCGGACCCCAAGGATCATATCCTCACCCGCGCCACGGCGTGTCGCTGCAATGGCCTCTTGAAGGAATTGCATCCGCCCTGCGCGCGAACCGCCATAGGCATCACTGCGTCGATTGATATTGGGGTTGAGGAACTGACCCAGCAGATAGCCATGCGACGCAACTATTTCGACCCCATCGAGCCCAGCTTTGCACATATGGGCAGCAGAGGCTTCAAAGCCCTGTATGATCTCATTGATCAGTAATAGCGGCATCTCGCGAGGCATGACGTGAAATCGCTCGTTTGGTACGGCTGACGGAGCATAGGCTACTGGATGCGTGCCATCTGCGGCCATCGCCATTTCCCGGCCCGGATGTGTGAGCTGTGCGAAGATGAGACAGCCGTGTGGGTGACAGGCCTCCGCTAAACGCGCATAGCACGGCACGCAGGCCGGATCATACGCCCGGATCGCAGGTCGCCCGCTGTCGCCCGAGGGGTGAACCCGCGCAGCCTCGATGATTGTCAGCGCGGCACCGCCCTGCGCCTTGGCCTCATGATAGGCCACCATGCGCGCCGTCGGTTTGCCGTCGTCAAGCATTACCGCCATATGGCCAGTCGAAAAGATTCGGTTTTTTAAAGTTTTCCCGCGGAGTGCCAACGGTTGGAAAAGAGTATCAAGACCGCCGACCATGGCCTAGTCCAACGCTTGCAGATAATAGAAAGCTGTTAAAGCTCCAATGAAAATTATGAAAAAATGCTTATGCATTTGGTTATTTAATCACAACGTGTCCCGTTGCTCCACAATTTTAGCTTTGTCGATCAAGATACGCTGCCCTAAATGCGCCTTTGCGTACGATTGCTGGCGCATTAGTGGCGCAGCCGGCACAAAAATACTCTGCGCCATTGAAGAAATCCCCTAAGTAAATATTCACTGGTGCGCGACTCCACTGCTGCCACGGTCAAGTGGCGCAGTACGCCCGTCTAATGAAGATTACAGTCGGCAGGGGATTGTCCACCAATCATAACCACCTCGGAACACTACCAATGTACACCACAACTATAGGCTGCACGATATTGCCAATCAAAGCGCGAGTATATAAGATTTGGCACCACTTAAGGTACCGCATTGAATTTCGCCCTGTGCGCAATGCACCAATTGTAGTGCCCAGCGCTCAGGTCAAAAATTAACTCATGAAAATAGCTTGATTCCATGCTTGATCTACAATTTTTATCAGGACCGAATATTGATAACATCGTCAATTGCTGCCCGTTGGGTCCTAAAGTTATTTGACGGGTCATAGGCATCTTCGTAACCAAAAGAAATTGCAGTCTGGACCAGTCGATTTGCCGGAATGTCGAAATGCTTCCGAATTGTTGGTGCAAATCCTGTAACCGAGGCCTGAACGACTGTGGAAATCCCTTTGGCTGTAGCCATCAAAGTAAATGCGGCAATGAAGCCACCGCAATCCATTGATCCATAGGGGCCAAGATCCGCTTCTGAAGTAACAATCGCGACGTGGGGTGCACCGAAGAACGTATAATTTTTCAGCATTTGTTCGTTTCGGCGTTCGCGATCTTCGCGCGGAATACCCAGTGCTTCATACAATTGATAACCACACACACGCCGTCGATTTTGATATTCGCCTGTATATTGTTCAGGCCAATCAAAATCTGGGGCCATCGGCCCATCCTCGGCGGCTTTCACGAGGGCATTACTAAACAATTTGGTGGCGTCGCCTTTTGTGACGATCAGATGCCAGGGTTGCGCATTGCACCAGGTTGGGACCCTAGATGCGGCGGTGACAACGGCTTGAATATCAGCGTCCGGAACTTCTTTTTCCATGTAGGCGCGACAACTGTACCTGCTGTTCATGACCCTCGACAGTGTTGCAAAGTCATCTTGCATAGAATTCCCCCGATTGAAGTTCCTCGGATACTCTTAAAGTGCGTTGTATTGAACATAAAGGGTTTTGCGTAGTATGCTACGTAAAAATAAATGTGATCCAGTTAGTATAGGAGTGAAGAAGCATTTTTTCGGCTGATTTCTTGTAGCCACCGGCCACTTTGATGACTCAAAAAATGAATATAAATTTATTCAGTGCGAACGATCTTAATGCCCAGAAAAGCGAAATCATTGCACAACATTATCGCCTCATTAGGCATTTTGCGCGCAAAATCCGAATGAAAGCCGCGTCTTAAGATAAATTGAAAATATGATTCGACAGAATAGGACGTATACTCCATAATTCTTCTATTGAGCGATCAAGATTAACAATTCCGGAGGGATGAAACTCGTTCAGAACACAAATAAATCAAATGGGAGAACTACAATATGAATGCATTCACAAAGCTTATTGGCACGGCGACCCTCGGGTTCGTTGCGGCGACATCGGTTGCCAACGCTCAGGACATGAAGATGCTGACGGCTTGGGGTGGAAACCACTCTGGAACCGCGAATATGGCTTACGGCTATATCGATCTTGTCCAAGAACTTTCTGGCGGATCTCTTTCTATCACACCAAGTGGCCCTGAAGTTGTACCAGCGGGGCAGCAAATTCAGCCGCTAACGGCTGGTGTTTTCGACCTGATCTATACGCACGGCCTTTACCACACCGGAACAACCGGTATCGGAGCAGCGATCGACGCAGTCGACGGCGACATCGAAAAGCGCCGGACCTCGGGTATTTGGGACTGGATCGACAACCACTATCAGGAAACACAGAATCTTAAAGTTGTGTCCATCCCAACCGCAAACACGGGCTTCCGGTTTTTCCTAAAGGAACCAATGGACGCGGGTACCAAGCTTGACGGCATGAAAATCCGCGCGTTGCCATCCTACAACCAAATTGTGGCCTCTCTTGGCGCTACGGCTGTCGTTATCCCATTCGGCGAACTTTATTCATCTCTTGAAAAAGGCGTCGTTGACGGGATCGTTTGGCCAAGTGTTGGTGCTGTCGGGTTCAAATTCCACGAAGTAGCACCCTACCTTGCAGAACCAGCCTTCGGATCAGTGTCTTACCTGATCATGATGAACCTTGATAAATGGAACGCGCTCGACACAAACACACAAGCTGTAATGCTCGAAGCAGGTCACAAGCTTGAGCAAGACATGGTCGGCTTCTTCGACAAACTACTTGTCGAAGAAAATGCTGCAATGGTTGCCGGTGGTGCACAGTTCACCAGCATCGGCTATACGCTCGAGCAAGCAAACAAATATTTTGCGGACGAAGCTATGAACGTGGCCGTATCGCAATCTGGCGAAGTTGGCGAAGCCTTCCGCGATTTCGTTGCATCCAGAGGCATGTAATCGATAATATGGGCGCCCACAGGTTCGATTTGTGGACGCCTCATCTAAACGAATACTTTCAATTACAATCCAAATGAGCGCCCAAATGTGGCGTAGCTTAGCAGGGGCGGTCCATGTCACGCATTCTTCGACCTTTGGCCAAAGCGCATGACGCTCTAACTGGACTGGGCGCTATATTGGCCACCGTTGGCTTGATGTCGATCGTCGCGTCATATGTCTACGAAGTCATAACCCGTTATATTTTCAATTCCCCGACAGCTTGGGCCAGTGACTATGTTTCATACGCCCTTGCAGCATCGATATTTCTAGCGTTGCCACAGGTCACGAAAGAACGCGGGCACGTGGCAGTTACCATTCTGGTCGATATCATCCCGACAAAAGCAGCCGGAATCGTTCATTTTATTGTAAGCATAATTGGGTTCTTTTCATTGTCCCTTGCCGCTTGGATCAGCCTTCAGGAAAACATCCGCCAATACACACGCGACATCGAAACACTTGCGATGGTTCCAATCCCAGTTTGGTGGGTGTCCAGTTTCATCACCTTTGGGTTGACGCTTAGCGCAATTTACATGCTGCGGTACGCTGCTCCCAGCAGCCGCTCTTCTGAGAACTTTTTGGGTGCAGGGTCGAATTGATGGAATGGTACGTCACGCTTCTTGCAGGAATTATGATCCTGTTCGCTTTGTTTTTATCTGGTACCCCAATATTTTTGGCGTTCCTGATTGCAATCTTAACCGGCGTCTATTTTATCATTGGTCCATTCGGTTTTCCGATGTTCGCCAATTCAATCCTCGATACAGCGACGACAACTTCACTCGCGTCAATTCCGCTATTTATTCTGATGGGCGAATTGTTGTTCCGTTCAGGAACAATGGACGTGCTATTTAATTCAATTGACAAATTGGTCGGCCGAGTTCGCGGCCGCCAATATGTTTTGGTTGTCGTGTTGTCAGCTGTCTTTGGGGCCCTTTCGGGTGTTGCGATGGCTGTCGCTGCAATGCTTGGTCGCGCCATCATGCCCGGCATGGTTACTCGGGGTTACGATCGCGATATCGCCGCAGGTTTGATAATCGCGGGCGCGAGCCTTGCGCCGATCATCCCTCCAAGCCTTTTGGCAATCATCGTCGGTTCGTTGGCGGACGTTTCGATTGCAAAGCTGCTAATCGCAGGTGTAGTCCCAGGATTGCTTCTAGGCGGAATTTTCTTAGCCTATGTATTCGTTCGGATCGCGCTGAAGCCTGATCTTGCGCCTGCAAATGTTTCCAGTGAGCGCGGTGAGGTTTCGAGCGGCGAAATGGTAATGGCACTCGTGCGTATCCTGCCATTTGCGATTGTGATTTTCTCAGTGATGGGGTTCATCCTTCTAGGCATCGCAACGCCATCAGAATCTGCTGCCACAGGCGTTCTAGGCGCAATAGTGACGGCAGCAATTTACCGAAATCTAAGTTTCAAAATGATCTGGCAATCTGTAATGGCCGCCATCACGGTGTCCGCGATGATCCTTGCAATTATGGCCATGTCCAAGATGTTTACCCAGTTACTGGCATTTACAGGGGCCACCAGCCAGTTGGTCGACTTGGTGGCAAATCTTGGCTACGGGCCGCTGACGATGCTGATAATAATGCTGGCAGTGCCATTTCTGTTGTGCATGTTCATTGACACAATCGCTGTTATATTGCTGACTATTCCCATCTACCAACCCGTTGTTACGGCATTGGAATATGACCCTGTATGGTTCTGGTTGCTGTTCCTAATCAACATCACGCTTGGCGCGATTACACCTCCGTTTGGCTATACGTTGTTCGCCTTTAAGGCCGTTGTACCTGACATGAGCATCAGTCAAGTTTACCGCGCAATCTGGCCTTTCGTGATCCTGTTTTTGATTGGCATTGTGGTAATAATAGCCTTCCCAGCGATCGCGACATGGTTGCCGGAACTCGTGGGTTAACCTTCGTCAAGCGGAAACGGTATTTTCCGAAAATGAGGCAACGCGGCGCGCAGTTTCTGCGTCGCCATAGAGAGTTGTGCGTTGCCGGATGGGTCGACCCATTTCGTTCAGCAGTCGTTCCATCCGTTGCGGCGTCATCTCTTGCCCATGTTCGGCGCCAGCTGACCGGGTAATGCTTTCGTTCATCAGGGTGCCGCCCGCGTCGTTTGCACCTGCGTTTAGGCAAGCGGTCAAACCTTCTGGTCCAAGTTTCACCCAGGAGCCTTGGATGTTTGTAATGTGTGGATGCAGGGCAAGACGCGCAACTGAATGCATCAATAGGGATTCACGCCAAGTTGGACCCTTTCGGGATCGGCCCTTCAGGTAGATAGGGGCTTCCATGTGGACGAAGGGCAATGGCACAAATTCCGTAAATCCACCCGTTTGCTTTTGTTGGTCACGCAGCCTTATTAGGTGCCGCGCCCAATGGATCGGTCGATCGATATGTCCAAACATGATCGTTGACGTGGTCTTTAGTCCCAAATCATGTGCCGTGCCCACTACTTGAAACCATTCTTCGGTGTTAATTTTGTCATGGCAAATATCGCGGCGCACTTCGTCATCAAAAATTTCTGCGGCGGTACCAGGCAGGCTGCCCAAACCCTCATCGATGAGTTTAGATAGAAAATCGCACAAAGAAATTCCCAACGTTTGGGCACCTTGAAATACTTCTAGCGGCGAAAACGCGTGAACGTGTATTCCGGGCAATTCTGTTTTGATTGCGCTTAGGATGTCCAAATAAGTCTGACCGGTATATTTCGGGTGAATGCCACCCTGAAGGCAGACCTCAACGGCACCCCTATCCCAGGCTTCTTTCGCCCGCTCGACAACGGCATCATTTGTTAGATCATACGGGCGCCCACGCAGATTTTCGGACATCTTGCCTTTTGAGAAGGCGCAAAACTGGCACTTAAAGTAGCAGATGTTGGTGTAATTGATGTTGCGGGTAACCACGTAACTTACGGTATCGCCGTTCACTTTTCGGCGGAGTTCATTGGCCGCATGTGTTACCTCAGCCACTTCTTCGTTGCGCGCTGCGAATAGACGGCAAACATCTGCCTCACTCAAATCTTCACCGCCAGCGGCTCGGGAAAGTACTTTTGATAGCGATAGGTCGGGTACATAACCGAGTGTTGGAGAAGTTTTGGGTAAACCTTTGGATGCATCACCAGGCACCCAATCGTCTGCTCGAACAAACCCGTCCGCGTCGATCAAATCGAGAACGGGTTTGCGCATTCGTTTGGCAAGCCAAATGTCGCTTTGATGTGCGTAGCTCGGATAAACACCGAGACGCTCAACCAAAATCTTCGCACAACCCGCCGTGTCTTGTGCCAATTGATCCAAGTGCGGCCAGGGCGCTTCTGGGTTCACATGGTCCGGCGTCACAGGAGAAACGCCACCCCAATCATTGATACCCGCAGCTATCAAGCCTGCACCGCCATCTGACAAATTTGGCGGTGCTTGAACGGACATATCTGGCCCGCAAATTATACGGGCTACGGCAATCGTCCACTGTAGATCGGCCAGATCCGGTTCCGGTGAATTTGCCATTTTTGTATCAGCTTTGGCGCGGAAATTTTGGATAATGATTTCTTGGATGTGCCTGAATTCTTCGTGCAGCTCACGCAATGCCAGCAGGCTTTCGATTCGCTCAATGCGGGTTTCTCCAATACCGATCAGAATTCCACTCGTGAACGGTATTTGCAATCGCCCGGCGGCGCGTATAGTTTCCAACCGCACGGCTGGATCTTTGTCTGGTGAGCCATAATGGCAGCCACCCTTTTGGCCAAGGCGCCGCGACACAGTTTCTAACATAATACCCATTGAAACAGACACGTCGCGCAGGGCCGTCAATTCTTCGGGCGTCATAATGCCTGGGTTCAGATGCGGCAGCAGACCGGTTTTAGTGAAAACAATATCCGCCATCGCTGCCAAATATTCTAAAGTAGTGGAATACCCTAGCTCGGCCAGGGCTTCGCGTGCGGCAGAATAGCGAAGTTCCGGCTTATCACCCAATGTAAATAGTGCCTCTTTGCAGCCCGTGGCTTGGCCTGCATGTGCAATTTCCAGAACCTGATCAGGTGACAGATAAGGCGCTTCGATCCCTTTGGGGGCTTTGGCAAACGTGCAATAGTGACAAACGTCTCGACACAATCGCGTAAGGGGAATGAAAACCTTTCGGGAATAACTGATCAACCGGCCGTGGCCGGCGTCACGAAGATCGGATGCACGGGCAATCAATTCTTTTTGGGGAACATCCACCAAAGCCAAGGCTGCCGAGTGGGAAATTTGCCCGCTGAAATTCAAATTTGTCATCTGCAAAGTCATGCGACGCTCCGTCCACTACGCGCCTTTAGGCTTTGAGCCAAACCAATATCGAGCAAAAATGCCGAAGTTGAACCAACATGCTTTGCTTCAATGAAGGCCTGCAAATCACATGCGCGATCGATATCTAATGCCAAGCTAGAAAGGCGCATCACGGTCAAACGCGTTCCGCATTCCAAGGCGATACGTTTGTGGCGCGAAAAACTGCTTGCACCAAATGACGGTACAATGAGGTCGGCCGAAGACTGGAACAAGCCGTTCGTTCCGTCCGCGGCAGCATCGGGAACGATGCGAATTTCAAAAATTCCGGCGACGCTTGGGCTGGTCAGTTTCACCAAGTCAGCGCGTGAAGCCAAAGGGATGTCGCCGGGCAAGACCGCAACTTGGGCACCTGACCCGATTTCTAACAAACCCGCACTGACAGCCGCGTTATAACCTTTGGAGTTTTCTTCACGGATCGTCTTGGCGCCAAATTCACATGCCAATTTTAAAACAATTTCGTCCGCACTGATGACCCAAACATCATCTGCCGGACATTGGCCGAGCACGATTAGGAGGTCGCGCAACATCGCTAGGACCAAGCCAGCCCGTTCAGATGGATCCAGGACGTTTGACAGTCGTGTCTTGGCTAGGTCCAATGTTTTTATAGGGATCAATATATCTGTCATCGGGTAAGCTCGCTGGCAAAATCCAGACAGAACTTGGAAAGATCAATTTTGCTTTGCACGTCGCTCATAATTGTTTGGGTCACGTGGACAGAAATACCCATATCTTCAATTTCGGCCGCGGATCCAGCGTCGACAGCGTCAATCACCAAACCGTCAATCAAACCGCGATAATGCTGGGCAATGCCCAATACGGAAACGTCCTTTCCAAGTTCCTTCATCATCTTGGCAGCAGGCCCTTTAACGGCCTGTCCGCCTATGATTGGCGAAACGGCAACAACAGGTGCGCTTGCCCCAAATATCGCATCGCGCATGCCGGGAATATTTAGGATCGGATCAACGCTAACGTACGGGTTTGATGGCGCGATAAGCACAGCTTTTAGATTTGTTTGCAAACCCATGATAACTTGCGGTAGCGCATTGGCATTGGAAATTCCATCGGACATAAATCCAGTGACTTCTGGTTTGCACTGTTCGCGGACAAAATAGTGCTGGAATGCCAATTTTCCATTTTCCGTTAGCACAATTGTCGGGACAGGATCATTGGACATAGGCAGGATTGTCGCCTTTATGCCCATGCGTTCCGCCAAGTTTGTCGTGACCTGGCTCAACGACCCACCTTCCCGAATTAGGTCCGTCCTGAGGACATGTGTCGCAAGATCACGGTCGCCAAGGTTGAACCAATCAGGCCCGCCGATACCGCCTAACGCCTCCATAAACGTCCAGGTTTCATCCTTGCGGCCCCATCCGCGAATCTGATCTGAAAGACCCGCCAAAGCATAAAGGACGCTGTCGATGTCTGGGCAAACTCTCAGTCCAAGATGATCAAAATCGTCACCAGTATTACAAACGACGACAAGATCTTTGCCTTCAACAATATGCGACAGTCCTTGAACAAGTTTTGCGCCACCGACGCCGCCAGTCAAAGTTACAACGTGGTTGGTCATCGGAATAAGTCCTCGGATGGATCTCGGATAAGATCACAAGCTGGGCGTTCAATCGCTGTGTCGTTGCTTGAAAAATCCAGCCCACGAATATGAACAACCGGACGGCCCTCAGAGGTTTGTCCTTGCAACAACGATGCGGCAGTGGCTACTTCATCGGCGATGGCCAACTGTGTTACTTGAAGCGCACGACCAAATAGATCGACGTCTCCTCGGCGGTCCCAAAGGCTGGGTAGTCCAGCCGCGCCTATTGCTACGCCTGCCGTGCCCAATCGCCAAGGGCGACCAAAGCTGTCCGAGATAACGACGGCAATATCGCATCCATGCTGCTCAACCAATTGATCTCGCAGTTCAGCAGCGCTTTGGTCAGGGTCTATCGGTAGCAGAAGGACGTTTTCCTGCGCGCCGACAGAATTTACGTTTGATGCATCAATTCCGGCATTCGCCATTATCCATCCCCGATTATGTTCAACTATCAAGACGCCTATTTTTTTACGAATAACAGTTTTGCTTTCGGAAAGGATCAATTCTACGAGGCGCGGATCTTTTTGAGTTTCGTCGGCTAATGAATTGGCTACTTCCCCAGGCATGACCGAGCAGAGATCGACGGTACGTCCTTCGACCTTTGAGATAATCTTTTGGGCAACAACTACTATGTCACCAGAAGCCAAATCAATCTGGGCTTCAGACAGACCTTTTGAAATCATGGCGCACAGATCATCACCAGTTTTTACCATCGGTAAGCCGTCTATTGGCGTGAGAACAATTTGGTCCGTCACTTGGCTTTCCCACTCAACTTTGAACGTCTTTTTGCGGTTTACCAACGATCCGAATGCCCGCACCATCGATTTTGTAAGAACTGTTCATAAAAATCAAAACCGATGTCAAAGCTTCGGCAACAGCGGAATTGTCGATCCGGCCCGCGTGCCATGCCTTCATATCGGCATCTTCCGCAAGGCGGACAACAACCGCACGCGCCGCCTTGTCATTGCCGCAGACCAACACATCGCAGTCAATCGAATGGTCCAGATCACTCAAATGCGCCGCTGCAACGTTTTGGAATGCCGAAACCACGCGCACATTTTCGCCAAGCTTGCTTTGAACATTTTTTGCCACTGACCCGCCTTCAGGCAGTTGAACTGTGCGAACCCTCGGTGGGACAAGCGGAACCGTTACATCGACAAAAATTTTACCGTCAAGATGTGACGTCATGCTTTCCAAAGTACTCGCGTGGCTTGCGTAGGGCACTGCCATCACAACCAGTTCACCAATCATAGCCGCGGACGCGTTGTCGGTTCCGGAAATTTGCTCTCCAGCTTTGCCTGACAGTTCACCTGCGACGTTTGCTGCGCGCGCAGCATCGCGTGACCCGATTGTTACTTGGTGACCTGCTTTTGCCCAACGCAATGCAAGGCCCGACCCCAACGAGCCAGTTCCACCAATGATGGCAAGTTTCATGCTTTCGGAATATTCGGTCATGGGGTTATCGCCTCAATTCAAGGTTCATTTTTGTCTGGCCGGATCGCATAACATGCGCGGCCAGTTACGATTGTCGCGTCAGCATCGTCGCAGATATCCACGTCAACAAAGCCAACCGTGCGACCAATTCGGCGCACAGTGGCGGATGCGTAAAGGTGCTCAGACACACCTATACGCAGAAAATCGGTACTAAAATTCAACGTTAACAATGGACCACTTGCAACCAACATCAGCGCATAACAACCGGCAATATCGACCAATGACGCCAAAACGCCACCGTGCCATTGTCCAGTTCCCGGTTGGCGCTCAAACTCTTCGCACATAGATACCCGCATCCGAAGGGTCATAGCATCGCAGTCGATCGACAGCACTTTGGGCCTATACAGTTGGTGAAATTTTGACCGCCCAATGCTTTCTTGGATGTCTTCAACAGACAAATTGTTGTGTCGAATTGCCATTTCAGGACGTCCCACTTTGATCAGATCGGAATTCTTCCCAAACAAGATCTTCTAAGACACCACGTTGAACCTTGCCAATCGCCGACAAGGGTATCTTATCAATACAAACCATAAATTCTGGCCATTTAGCTTTGCCTAGGCCAACTTCGCGGCAATGGTCTCGTAGATCATCCAGCGAAACATCACCCTCTTTGACCACAACGGCCGCAAGTCGGGATCCAAGGCGATCATCGGGGTACCCAACGATTGCAACGTCTTCCACGTTAGTAATACTAAGCAACGTATTTTCAATCTCCAGAGGTGAGATATTTTCGCCGCCCCGCAAGATTATATCCTGTGCCCGACCTATCATTTTAATGTAGCCGTCATCGCGTTGATAGCAGGCGTCGCCGGTCTGATACCAACCATTGCTGTGCAAACGACCATTAGAATCGCCCGGCCAATACCCGGTCATCATTTGTTCGGGGCAATGCAGTTGAAGTTCTTCGTTCACCACACGTGTCTGCGTGCCAGGCATAGCAATCCCATCGGTGTCCAAACGTTCAGCAAGATTTGCATCCAACGGAACGGCCGTGACCGCGCCACATTCCGACGTCCCAAAATAGGACCACACCTGACATCCTGGCAGTGCTTCAAGCCCACGCCGCACCAGCGTGCGTGGAACTGGCGCACCGGCGGACGGGAAGAATTTCAACGATTTCAATCGACTGTTCCCATTTTTTTCTGCGTAGGTAACCATATCAACTAGGAATGGCGTGGGTGCTACGGTGAACGTACAGCGGTAACGTTCGATCAAGTCGACGGCTGTATCAATCTTCCAACGCGAAACCAAAATCATCGATGAATTAAATAACAGCGAAAACCGGACCCCAAACAACATCGATACGGCGTGCCCAACCGGCGAGGACACCAATATAGGATCGTCCTTGCTCAGACCAAAGTGACCTGCAAAAACTTCTGTTTGGCGTTGCCATGTCGCGTTGGTGTGCATGGCCGCCTTTGGCGTTCCCGTTGTACCTGACGTACACGCCAACCAGGCCAATTCGTCACCAAGGCGCGGCAACGGGCGTTCGGGGCCAATCGGCGCAACGATATCATCGCGAAATCGTTTTTCGCCGAGTTGTTCAAAAAGCGGGTTATCGCCAACCAAATGTTCGGTCAGCACCACAACCTTTGCGTCAAGAATTTCCGACAGTTCCGTAATCGAGGTCCCTGCAGACCAAGGCAAGTTGACCATTACAGCACCGCAAAGCCGCACCGCAAGATAATCCACTACAAATTCAATGACATTGGGGCGGGCAACGATGACGCGGTCCCCTACCCCAACACCGCACGCAATAAATTGTCCGGCGCGCATACGTGCCTGATGAATTAGATCTCCAACGCTGATCACGCGATCAATTTCCGCTACTGCAAGTTCTGATGGGTCACGTGCACACAACCGATCCCATTCTTCGGTGGCAAAATCTCGTTCAGCAGAATTTTTCAAAAATACCTCAGCCATCGTCGTGCGCCGGTATTTTTTTGATTTCAGTCACCAACTTTTTGACTTGTTCATCACTAACGCCTTCAAACCAAGTTTCATCGATCTGGATCCGATCTACTTTACCGCCATACCGTTTGGCCAGTGCCGCAGGAAGGTCTTCTGGCGTTGTAACGACGGCATATGCCTCTAGCATGTCGTCGGATACTAAATTGCCCATTTCTTCCCACTTATTTTCACGGGTCAGCGCGGCAAAATCTTCCTGGCTCACTGACCAGCCGAACATACTCAACATTTCTTTATATTCAGGGGTGGAAGCATAGAGAGCAACCCGTTCCTTTAGCCCTTTGGCAACTTTGTCCAAGCCTTCGGTCGTGGTCGCACAGCCAATAAAGCCATACCCGCCAAGATCCAAGTTTTTCAACGTTCGCCCAGAACGTTCCAGACCGATTTCAAGGTTTGGCAACATAACCTCTTCGTGCCATTTCCAAGTGATTGGATCACCTGGTAGATGGCCCACAGCAACTTCACCGCACAAGCGGCACATGAATTTGTTGATGGCGGCCAAGTGGATTTCCGGCTTACCCGTCACAAGTGGCCCGGGATTATAGTAGGGAATCATCAAATTGTGCTTGTAGTAGATGCCGTCATAATCCAGCCGCGTGCCGTCTTGCCAACAATCCCAAATGGCATTCAGCGCGTTGATGTAGTCTTTCATCCGGCGCACTGGCGGTTCAAAGTCCATGCCAAATCGACGGGTTAGATGTGCCTTGATTTGGCTGCCAAGACCCAACTGAAAACGACCGCCAGACAGCTCATTCAGCGACCACGCGTCATAGGCAGTGGCCATTGGGCTCCGCGGGAACGCGACGAAAACGCCAGATAACATTTTGATATTTTGCGTAACCATCGCGCCTGCAGCGGCAGGAAGCGTCGGCGGAACCGTTAATTCCAGCAGAGTTGTTCCATCGTAGCCAAGCTTTTCTGCACGCGTCATCGCTTCTGGCATTTCCGACAATTTCTTCGGGCGAACCATTGAGTATACACGCATAATTATTGGCCTCCCGTGCCGGATTTTGGGTAATTTTTGAATATGAAGTCTTCTGAGTATTTGCAGCTATTCAAATCGCGGGCAACGGCGTCTGCATTGCGTTCTTTGGGTGGTCCGTAACCACCAGCCCCAGGCGTTTCCACTGTGATTTTTGTCCCCAGTTTAATTTCAACCTCATTCGGCTTGTCGTTCAACCTTCTTTGACCTTCTGCATCTTCGATCAGAAACTGCCCCGAACCACCGGGCTTCCCGCCAAACAACCCCCAAGGCTGATACCTAAACCGTTCACCAGCGCCGTTGAAGACGCATTCGTGATCCACTGGTATCAAGACACGTCGAAGACCCATCCCGCCCCTAAATTGGCCGGCGCCACCGGAATTTTCGACAAACCCGTATTCTTCAACGCGCAACGGATATTCCTGTTCGATCGATTCAACAGGAAGGTTTGATGTGTTTGTGATCCCAACCTGAACACCGTCTTTTCCGTCTTTGGTCGCGCGCGCACCCATACCACCACCGATGGTCTCAAAGTAAAGATACGGCTTGTTCGTGCGCGGATCGACACCCGAAAAAACGGCCGTCGTATTCGCGCCGTTGGCGGCCGCTATAACTTTGTCGGGGATCGCCTTTGACAACGCGCCCAAAACAATGTCGATGACGCGCTGGCATGCATGTGCACGGGCCGCCACTGGGGCCGGAAAAACGCAGTTCAGCAAAGTACCCGGTTCGCAATCGATATCGACAGCGTCCAGAACGCCTTGGTTTGAGGGCATTTCGCTGTCCAACGCGCCAATAAGGGCATAGTTCACGCTTGCCTGAACCGCGTTGAGCGTCGTGTTTATATTGCCTTTGACCTGAGAGCTGGTGCCCGCGAAATCAAGGTGAACGCGATCACCTGCAACCGTAAGTTTCAAACAAATCGGGATGTCGTACGTTTCGAGACCATCAGAATCCATAAAATCTTTGAATTGGTAAACACCATCTGGAATCTGCGAAATTGCGTCCTTCATCCGCTGGTTTGTTCGACTGATAATTTCATCAAACGCTGACAAGACACTTGGCAAGCTATGAACCTTTACAACCTCTTTGAAACGGCGCTCACCCAACCGGCACGATGCGATTTGCGCGTTGTGATCACCGCGACGTTCTTCTGGAACACGAACGTTCAACATCAAGATATCCATAATATCTTCTTGCATTTCACCCTTTTTGAACAGGCGGACAACCGGAATCCGAAGACCTTCTTGATAAATTTCTGACATGCCGCCGGCCATCGACCCCGGGACCATGCCGCCGATATCGGCGTGGTGGGCGATATTGCAAACAAACGCGACGATTTCGCCATCGATAAATATCGGCATCGCATAGTTGATGTCTGGTAGGTGCGTTCCCCCAGCGGTATGCGGATCGTTGGCGATAAAAATATCGCCATCATTGATGTCGTCACCAAATTTTTCAATCACGCATTTCATCAACCCGCCCATAGAGGCGATGTGAATAGGAAGCGTCAGTTCCGCCTGGACAACCAACCTACCCGCCCTATCAACAATGGCGATCGAATGGTCTTTGCGTTCCTTGATATTGGTTGAATATGCTGACCGCATCAGGGCGACAAAACATTCGTCTGCAATCGATCGCAGGCCATTGGCAATAATTTCAAGGCGGATGGGGTCTAGCGTTTCTGATGAATTACTCATGCGAAAACCTCTGGATTAATCGTAATTATCAGGTGCCCATCCGGTGTCATTTCAGCCATGTCATCTGGGTAAACCGGCGTTGTGGTATCCATTTGTTCCAAGACAGCGGGGCCGGCAATTTTTTGACCAGGGCGCATTTCGGCCCTATCGAAAATCCGGGTTTCTACCGGCGTTTCGTCATCAAAAAATACTGGGCGCACGTCCCGAACTTGCGGTTTGCCTGGATCGCCGTCCAGGGATGCCTTGTCTTCGAATTTGTGCAACGATGCGCTGGCTGTCAGGCGAACATTCACAATCTCAATTGGATCTGTTTCGCTTGCGTAGCCGTAGGCTTGGTCGTGGGCCTGACAAAATGCAGTTCTCACCGTAGGAACATCAGGGACATCACGGGAAGTAAGGCTCGCGGCAGTCGCAACAGGCACGGCCAGTTCAAAGTTCTGTCCAACATATCGTGCATCAACAACAAGCTGAACTTGCCGTCCATTTGTTGGGGTCTTTTCACTTTCGAACCAGTTCATAGCCTTAGTGTTTAGTTCCTCAAGCGCCGAGGCCAAGATCGTCAGCCCCCCTGCATTCAACGCGAACCGTCGACTGGTTACAAAGTCTTCTTTAAGGTCCGACACCAACAATCCCTGGGCACAAATAATCCCAGGTGCAGAAGGTACAACCATTTCTTTCATTCCAAGACTGACGGCCACACCGCGGGCGTGCAATGGCCCCGCCCCGCCAAATGGCATCAAAACAAAGTCCCGTGGATCATGACCGCGTTCCACTGAAATCATACGGATTGTACGCACCATATTGGCGATCACAATTCCAAGCATTCCTTGGGCAGTTTTTTCGACAGTGAAGCCAAGCTCATCAGCAATTGGCTGATAAACTTGCCGGGAAAGTGCTGAATCAAGCCCCATGTCTCCGTCCAGCAGACCACGTGAAGACAGCCTTCCCAACAGAAGGTTAGCATCCGTCGTCGTCGGCTCAGTTCCACCATTTCCATAGCAGGCTGGCCCCGGATATGCGCCGGCACTTTTAGGGCCGGCCTTAAGCAAACCGTCACGATCAAACCAAGCAACCGACCCGCCGCCCGCACCGACGGTTTCGACATCAACGCATGGCATTCGGATTGGAAAACCCGCAACATCGCGGTCAAACGCAAGGTCAACTTTGTAGTCACGGATCAAGGCCACATCCGCACTCGTGCCGCCCATATCCAACGTAATAATGTTTCGTCTTCCGATTTGGCGTGCCGCATGGGCTGCGCCAACCGCGCCTGCGGCAGGTCCTGACAAAGCCGTGCGCACTGGAAATTCACGAGAACGACCAACGGACATCAAGCCACCGTTTGATTGATTGATGCCGAGGCTTGCGTTTGGCGCACGTTTGGCAATTCCTGCCTCAAGTGTTTCTAGGTACCGTGACATCACTGGTTGCAAGTAGGCATTTAAGACCGTCGTGGACAGGCGTTCATATTCCCGGAACTCTGGCTGAACTTCTGACGACACTGAAACCGCCACGTCTGGCGCACGGGCGCGAAGTGCTTTGGCAAAGGTTTGTTCGTTAACATCATTGCGGAACGAAAAGATGAAACCTATAGCACATGCTCCGGCATCCGCTGCGATCACTTCGTCAACGGCAGCGTCGATGTCTTCGCTGCTTGGTTCCCTAACACTTTCGCCCTGGGCTCCAATGCGTTCGTTCAATTCAATTCGATGTTCGCGTCCCACAAGTGGTTCAGGGTGGTCAATCTGAAGGTCATACATGTGAGGGCGGGTCTGACGCCCTATTTCTAGCAAATCGCGAAAACCCTTAGTCGTCACAAGCGCCACTCGGCTTCCAGTTCTCTGGATCAGCGCATTCGTACCAACAGTCGTTCCGTGCGATAGCCGATCAATCTGATCCATCGGAATGTCGAATTTTTCGCACATGGCATCAAGGCCATTCAGAATGGCCTCAGCAGGATTTGAGGGCGTCGACGAAGTTTTATAGACGTGAATAAGCCCTTCATCGCCCTTCGCCGCAAAAAAATCCGTGAAAGTTCCACCAACATCTACTCCAACTGTCCAGCCCATCAAACTCTCCCGGAATGTTTCTGGCATCTAGAACCACGCCAGATGCCATGTACGTAGTGTACTACGTACATGAGAGAAGTCAAAATAAACTTGCTTCAATGATAATGCATCAGTTTCTCCCACCGCAAGATATTCCAAGGCCCGTACGCTGTCATTTCTGGCGAAACGCACTATACTCTACTAATTGATAGACTTAAGGTAAAAACGATAGCTAAAATTGAAAACATATGACCCAAGATGACCAAAAATTCAAAGCCCTAACCGATCGACCGGGTCACCTAATCCGTCGGCTTCATCAAATTCATGTCGCAATGTTTTTGGAAGAATGCAGCGCGTATAATCTTACGCCCATTCAATTCGGAGTTTTAACAGTTCTTGACGACGGCAAAGCGCGCGATCAAGTCACGATCGCGACGATGATTGGGGTCGACCGGAATACTGCGGCCGACGTCATCAGACGATTGGAAAAGCGCGAATTGCTAGAACGTCCTGACGATCCGTCTGATAAACGCACAAAGAAAGCCCGGATAACGACGCTTGGAAAACAACTTGTAGCGAACGTAAAACCTGGCATGATGCAGGCGCAAACCCGATTAGTTAGCCCACTTTCAGATGAAGAATACCAACTATATATGCGCCTGACCCTCAAGCTTCTTGATGCCAATGATCACAGTAGCCGTGCCCCTTGGAAAGCGTTCCAAGATCGCGCCGGTAAAGAAAACCCCATCAACAGCGTCAGATAGTTGTTTGGGGCTGGACGACCTCCGCGATCCATTCCTTGAACTGAAACAACGCCGGATAGTTTTCCCCGCCTTCCGGCCAGACCAAATAATAGGATCCCAGAACCGACGCCTTCTGCGTGCCTAAAACCACAAGTTTTCCGGAACGAAGTTCAGACTGCACAAGATACTCCGGTACAATTGCGGCCCCCAAGCCAAATATTGCGGCCTGGATCATGCTTGCAAATTGGTCAAACTGGACGCCTGGTAGATTATCTTGGATCACACCTTGATGTACAAGCCATTCTCGCCACGCATCGGGACGTGTTTCCAAATGTAAAAGCGGCAAATCGACGACATCCTTAAGGGATGCGATCATGTCACCGAAAGCAATGTCTGGGGATGCAACGGCAATCGCGCGCTCTTCCATTAGGAACAAACTGTCAGCACCTGCCCAACTATCGCTGCCAAAATGGATGGCTGCGTGAAAGTCCTCTCTGGCGAAATCAAACGGACGCGTTCGCGTTGAAAGGTTGACGGTCACCCCGGCGCATTTGGCAACGAAATCAGATAATCGCGGTGCTAGCCAGTGCGCCCCAAAGGCAGGAAGGATGGCCAAGTTTAAAGCGCCTCCATTTGGATTGACGTGCAGTTTGATACCTGCGTTCGAAATAAGGTTCATGCCGCGTCGAACATCATCCAAATAAGCCGCCCCAGCTGGGGTTAGGGCAAGCCTTTGCTTGTCGCGAACAAACAGCGCCGCGCCAATTTGATTTTCCAGCTTTTGCAATTGGCGACTTACGGCACCTTGGGTTAGGCTAAGTTCTTGCGCGGCATCGGTGACAGACTGGCGTCGCGCAACTGCTTCGAAGGCGGAAAGAAGCGCGAAAGACGGAAGGTAACGCCTAGGAATTGAATTTTCATTCCGTGATGACATGATCTTATTCCAATATTTCAAACTTAATGACTTGTTATATCTTAAAATACTCAAGTACCACTGTGGATGAAACAGAAATTCATTGCGAAAATACATGATCAAGCAAACAAACACTGCAATCTTTAAGAGATCAAACAGAGCGGCATCCGTCCAACTGTCGGAAATTGTAAGAATTTCAGAAGCGGTTCGTATCCGGCGCGCGCAAGGCGAGGATATTCTTAGCTTTGGAACGGGCGAACCTGATTTCCCGACGCCACCCCATGTGATCAAAGCAGCGCACGACGCAATGCTGCGCGGTGAAACCAGCTATCCACCAACCCAAGGAACCACGGCATTGCGCACGGCAATTTGCAAAACAACGGCCGCACATCCCTCAGCAAAGCCTAATCCATCACAGGTAATCGTCTCAGCTGGCGCAAAACAAGTTTTGTCGAACGCCTTTCTGGCAACACTGAACCACGGCGATGAGGTTATCGTTCCAGCGCCATTCTGGACGTCATACGCTGACATAATTAGATTTTGCGAGGCCAATCTTGTCTCAGTTCCCTGCGACGCAGCGGCCGGTTTCAAGCCAAGCGCATCCCAACTATCAGCAGCGATCACCCAAAACACGAAGTGGCTTTTGCTAAATTCGCCAAACAACCCATCAGGTGCGCTTTATGACGCTGATGAATTGAGCAGCTTCGCCGACGTCCTGCGGGCCAATCCCCATATTTGGCTAATGGCTGACGAAATCTACGAACACATTTCATATGGCCCCTTCGCATCTTTTCTTGAGGTCGCGCCCGATCTTGCCGATCGAATGCTCGTCATCAACGGTGTGTCAAAAGCCTATGCAATGACCGGTTGGCGATTGGGCTGGGGCATTGGACCCAATGCACTCATTTCGGCTATGACCGGCATCCAGGGTCAATCAACCTCGGGCACTTCGTCCATCTCGCAGGCGGCGGCGTTGGCGGCATTGACCGGACCCCAGGAATTGTTGGCCGAACGCCTGAATTCGTTTCAAGAACGTCGTGATTTTGTGGTCGCCGCGATAAACGCCACGTGCGTTCTGGATTGCCTCACCCCGGGCGGCGCGTTTTATGTTTACCCGTCTTGCAGTGGCACATTTGGACTAACAACTCCGGACGGGAAGACGATCCAAGACGATGCGAGCTTTTGTGAATACCTGCTAGACTATGGTCGCGTCGCGCTTGTCCCTGGTCGTGCTTTTGGCCTGCCCGGCCATTTTCGGCTTTCCTATGCTTATACCCCCGATGAACTCAAAGAAGGCTGCCGTCGGATCGCCGACGCGGTCGCCGCACTTTTATGAAAGTTGGCCAGATGAACTTGGCTCCAGAAGACGCCCCTGCCCTCTCTCGCTTGACGTGGGACTATCCATTCTTGTTGAGCCAAAAGCTAGGCCAAGAAGAACGTATGATGGCGGAAGCCGCCAACACCTATGCGCAGGAAAAATTGCACTCCCGGGTCACAGGCGCCTTCGCCAACGAAACGACCGGTCCTTCGGTCTTACAGGAAATGGGCGAAATGGGTCTGCTTGGTCTTCCCCTGCCGGAAAAATACGGTGGCTTAGGTGCGTCATACGTAACCTATGACCTTTTGCGCGTGAAATTGAACGCGTCGATTCAGGTTATCGGTCAATGATGTTGATTCAATCGTCTTTGGCAATGTATTTAATCTTTGCATATGGGTCAGAAGAACAGCGCATGAAGTATTTGCCAAAACTTGTGACGGGCGAATGGATCGGGTGTTTTGGGTCAACTGAGCCAGATGCTGGCAGTGATCCCGGTGGGATGAAAACCAACGCAAAAAAACCGAAAGCAGTTACGTTTTGAACGGTTCAAAGGTGCGGATATCCAACAGCCCGATTGCTGATGTCTTTGTTGTCTGGGCCAAGTCAGATTTGCATAACGGCAAGATCGGGGGCTTCGTGCTTAAAAAGGGCATGAATGGCCTGAGCGCACTCAAAATTTCCAACAAACTTTCACTTCGGGCATCTATTACCAGTGAGATTGTGATGCAAAACGTAAAATTTGGTGAGGATGCGTTGCTTCCAAATGTCGAGGGTCTGAAAGGCCCATTAGGATGCCTAAACCGCACAAGGAACGGAATCGCATGGGGCGTCATGAGAGCCGCTGAAGCCTGCTGGCACGCAGCGCGTCAATATAGGCGGGACCGGCGTCAATTTGGCAAGCCCCTTGCCCAAGCACGGCTATTTCGGTTGAAACTAGAAAATATGCAGACGGAAATTTCATTGGGGCTGCAAGGATGTTTGCAGATGAGTCGGATGGTGGACGACGCGCAAGCCGCGCCGGAAATGATCAACCTTATGGAACGAAACGACTGTGGAAAAGCGCTTGAGATTGCGCGCCACGCCCGCGATATGCATGGTGGCAACGGGATTTTGGGCGACTTTCAGGTTATGCTGCGCATGGTGAATTTGAAAACGGTCAACACCTACGAAGGCACACATGACGTCCACGCGTCAATCTTGGATTGGGCACAAACCGGCCTTTAGGCATTATTCTAGAGCAATTGGAATACAGATATGGATCGCGCAGATATCGTCCACAACGCATTCGTTAATCGCGTCACTGATGGCAAGTTCCCAATCGGAGCACGCCCGACCGGTCCCTTATCGGCGATTGAGGCTGTCGCGATATTCCGATCGCAATGTCTAAGTCGAAATTTGGACCGGCGTTCGCGAAAGATGCAGAAGGTAGGGCAAGGTTTCTACACTATTGGGTCTTCTGGGCACGAAGGCATGGCCGCGGTTGCGTCCGCGCTTCGGGTCGATGACATGGCGTTCCTGCATTACCGCGACGGGGCGTTCCAGACCCGCCGGTCGGCGATGGTGCCGGGAACCACTCCGACTTGGGATATGTTGTTAAGCTTTTCGACGGCAAAGGCTGACCCAATTTCCGGCGGGCGGCATAAAGTTCTAGGCTCACGCCCGTTAATGATCCCCCCCCAGACATCGACGATCGCCAGCCATTTACCCAAGGCGGTGGGTGCGGCTTATTCAATTGGGCTCGCCAAACGGCGACCACCTGAACACAAGATTCTGGCCGATGACAGCATCGTTATGTGTTCCTTTGGTGATGCGTCATCAAATCATTCGACAGCGCAAGGGGCCATCAATACGGCGTGCTGGACATCCTACCAATCTATTTCGATGCCTATGCTGTTTGTTTGCGAAGACAACGGGATAGGAATTTCGACACGAACCCCCGGCGGATGGATCAACGCAAACTTCGCCAACAAACCGGGCCTAAAATATTTCCGCGCAAATGGCTTGGATCTGTTCAATACCTTTCGCGCCGCAAGCGAAGCAGCAGAGTATGTGCGCACACGAAAGAAGCCCGCGTTTTTACACCTTACGCTCGTCCGCCTTTACGGCCACGCTGGCGCGGACCTTCAGCAATCATACCTTGCAAAATCAGTATTTGAAGCGTGGGAAGACGACGATCCGTTGTTGCATTCTGCGCGCCTTTTAATCGAACATGGCGCCTTAACATCCGACGAAGTTTTGGCGATCTACACAGAGACCGAGGCGCAATGCACCCGTGTTGCCGAAGAAGTTATAAAACAACCCCGCCTTAAAACGGCATCAGAAGTCATGGTTGCAATTGTCCCACCGGATCGTGAATGCAAGCCAACCAATGGACCCGATCCAGATGCCCGCGCCGCCGCATTTGGCGGTGAAGTTAAACAAATGGAAAACCCGCAGCCCATGTCGCGCCTGATTAATTGGGCGTTAACAGATTTGATGTTGGAATTCCCTGAGGTCGTCATGATGGGCGAAGACATTGGCCGCAAGGGCGGTGTTTACGGCGTCACCCAAAAACTCTGCGACCGGTTTGGATCCAATCGAATGATCGACACGCTTCTGGACGAACAGTCAATTCTGGGACTTGCTATAGGCATGGCGCATAACGGTTTCATTCCAATGCCCGAAATTCAGTTTCTGGCCTATCTGCATAACGCGGAAGATCAACTGCGCGGCGAGGCGGCAACCCTGCCCTTCTTTTCCAACGGTCAGTTTACCAACCCGATGGTTCTGCGTATTGCGGGCCTTGGATATCAAAAGGGGTTTGGCGGTCACTTCCACAATGACAATTCGCTGGCGGTTTTACGCGACATTCCCGGAATTGTTATTGCGTGCCCGTCGCACGGCGCCGATGCAGCAATGATGTTGCGAACATGTGTTAAATTGGCACGCGAAGAACAGCGTGTTGTAGTTGTGGTCGAACCAATTGCCTTATATCCGATGCGCGACCTGCACGAAGATAAAGATGGCGGATGGATGCACAAATACCCAAGCCCAGACAAACACATCGACCTTGGCGAGGTCGGGGTTACCGGTGACGGTCCGCTTGCGATTATCACATACGCAAACGGCCACTATTTGTCACAACAAGCAGCAAGAACGCTTCAATCAAACGGAATTAAAACGCGGATCATAGACATGCGTTGGGTCGCGCCGATGCCTATTGAAAGCCTCCTTGCCGCCATCGACGGGGCCGAAAAGGTCCTGATAGTTGACGAATGCCGGGGAACCGGTGGTCAATCTGAGGCCTTGCTTTCAATGCTAAGTGAACGCAGCCCGTTGCCTGCTTCAAGATTGGCGGCAGAAGACAGTTTTATCGCAACCGGCCCTGCCTACGCAGCAACAATGCCCAGCCGCGATAGCATCGTTGCTGCCGCGACAAAACTTTGGAGCACGCAATGAAACAAACAGCAGTTGTCGTCGCACCCGGTCGCGGCACATATAATAAAGCCGAACTTGGATACCTGAAAACACACCATCCCAGCAGTACTCTTTTGGCAAAATTTGACGGGTATCGACTGCAAAATGGTCAATCCACGATAAGCGAACTAGACGGCGCTGAGAAATTCACCACCGCCACGCATCTACGCGGCGATAACGCGTCTCCGTTAATTTACACCTGTGGGCTGTCGGATTTTGGATCCATTGACCGATCCCGATTTGACATCGTCGGCGTCACTGGCAATTCGATGGGTTGGTACACCGCATTGGCTTGCGCAGGCGCCTTGGATCCCTTTGGCGGCTTCACTGTGGCCAACACAATGGGCACTTTGATGCATGAACATATGATCGGTGGGCAACTTATTTACCCACTTGTCGACGAAAATTGGTGTGAAGTTCCGGGGCATCGCGCTTGGCTTTTGGGAGAGATTAGTGCGATCAACTCAAAACCAGGTCATTTCTTGGGGCTTTCGATTGATCTTGGCGGCATGTTTGTACTTGCAGGAAGCGAAGCAGGTCTCGCTGCGTTCGAGTTGGCCATCCCTGCGATACAAGGGCGCTATCCAATGCGCCTTCCTGGCCATGCGGGATTTCACACTCACCTTCAATTACCGGTTTCGAAACTTGGATTCGACGCGATACCCTCAAATATCTTCAAACAACCGGCATTGCCCTTAATCGACGGGCGTGGTGCTATATGGCATCCTCACTCCAGCAATCCCGACCAGCTATATGACTACACACTTGGCCACCAAGTGACAGAATTTTTTGATTTATCGGCTGCGATCCGGACAGCCGCACAAGAACTCATGCCCGACGTTATTATCGTTCTTGGCCCAGGAAATACCCTAGGTGGCGCGACCGCACAGGCACTTATCAAATGCCAATGGCGTGCGTGGACAAACAAATCAGACTTTCAAACCAGCGCTAAATCCAGCCCGAGGCTACTTTCAATGGGAACCGCTGATGGACGTAGACGCGTAACGACCATGTAGCCATGGTCCATTGAACTAGCTGCGCCCTCATAGGAGTTATGACTGAATCTGGTGTCCTGAGGATTTGAAGGTTAGAGGTGTAACTGGTTAATTTCTCGCTGAATGGGCAAGTGTGTATGCGGCAGATATTAATGAGAGTTTTCTGGTAAAACATTGCCTAAAGAAGACGCGAGGCATTCCTGAAGATGAGGTTTGTAGGCAGTATACGCTGAGGCAGTGGCAGTTTTTGAGGCAGCTTAGAATGCATCAGCGCGCTTCATTTCAGGTGCCGAATTGGTCAAGGCATTATTGACGTCAACGTTGAACCAGATCTGGCGAGCATACCACTATGATCTGAGCTGCACGCATCTATGATATTGAACTAGTGGATTGGTTGTGTCAGACGAGTCCGATTTGAGATTCCCACTGCACCCAGAATATGCGATTCAGACGGATGCGAACTGGTATTTCCTTCACGGTATCTTTGGCTGATCGCTTGCGATTACAAGCGATTGTTGCCGCTC
>Ga0206129_10001821_pt1 | contig 27901 bp, 26 predicted proteins | sample Helgoland_Spring_8_FD_148616 | JGI IMG/M metagenome (GOLD analysis project Ga0206129, IMG submission 148616) | Pelagic subsurface seawater microbial communities from Kabeltonne, Helgoland, North Sea - Helgoland_Spring_Bloom_20160502_2 | ecosystem: Environmental > Aquatic > Marine > Epipelagic ...
GGCTTCCGACAGTTCCTGCTGCGCGGCTTCCAGAAGGTGCGCCACGAGTGGGCGCTGATCTGCACCGTCCACAACCTGACGAAGCTCCTCGGCCACAGAACCGCCGCAGATCATGCCAATGCCTAACCCCAATACCCCAACCCTCGACCGACAGCTCCCGTAACCGGCCGCCACCATTAGCCGGACAGGCTCCTAGCCCTCGTCCGGATGGGAGGGGGTTGCCTGGGCCGGCCAGGGCTCGCCCACGTCTTCCAGCAGGCAATCGAGGCTGTCGCTTTCCAGCCGCAGCGTGCCGCCGCCGGCAAAGGCAACCAGAAGGGCGCTGTCATCCTCCGCCCAGGTCAGGCTGAGCAGGTTGAGAATGCGGTCGGGCTCGCGCCGGTCCACGCCGCGGGTCCGGACGCGGGCGGCACCCTGAACGCTCAGCAGGGCATGGGTACGGCTCGGCTCCGCGGGCGCGTCCCAGCGGTAGCGGTTCAGGGCCATGACAAAACGCTGCTCGTCTGGCAGGTAGGCCATGTCGGCGAGCGGCACCAGCGCATCCTGGATCATGGCGGAGATTACCGCCAGATCGTCCGTATCCCGCGCGCGCAGTTTCAAAGGTTCGCTCATCGCTGTGGCACCCGTTCGATCAGGGCGCCGCAGGCGGAGAGCTTTTCCTCCAACCGTTCGTAACCACGGTCGAGGTGATAGATGCGGCGCACTTCGGTTTCCCCTTCCGCTACCAAGCCCGCCAGCACCAGCGAGACCGAGGCGCGCAGGTCGGTGGCCATCACCGGCGCGCCATAGAGCCGTTTGACGCCGCGGATCAGGGCGGACGCGCCGTGCACCGTGATATCGGCCCCCATGCGCGCCAGCTCCGGCACATGCATGAAGCGGTTCTCGAAAATCGTCTCGGTCAGCATAGCCGCGCCATCGGCGACGCACATCAGCGCCATGAGCTGGGCCTGCAGGTCGGTGGGGAAGCCCGGATAGGGCTCCGTCATGGCATCGGTGCCGATCAGGCGGCCGGTGCGCGCGACGTGCAGGCCGCCGGCGGTCTCCTCGACGGTGACGCCGGCCTTGCGCAGGATTTTGATGGCGGCAGCGAGATGGGCCTCCCGCGCGCCCAGCAGTTCCACCGAGCCGCCGGTAATCGCCGCTGCCATGGCATAGGTGCCGGCCTCGATCCGGTCGGGGATGACCCCGTGGGTGGCCGGCTGCAGGCCGGCAACGCCCTGGACGCGGATGGTATCGGTGCCGGCGCCCTCGATCGGCACGCCCATGGCGGCGAGGCAATGGGCGAGGTCTGTGATTTCCGGCTCGCGCGCGGCGTTCAGGATGACACTTTCGCCGCGGGCCAGGGCTGCCGCCATCAGCACATTTTCCGTCGCGCCGACCGAGACTTTGGGGAAGGCGATGCGCCCGCCGATGAGCCCCTTCGGCGCCCGTGCCTCCACATAGCCAGCCGTCACCTCGATCTCCGCCCCCAGGTCCTCCAGGGCGCTCAGGTGGAGGTCGACCGGCCGGTTGCCGATGGCGCAGCCGCCCGGCAGCGACACGCGGGCCACGCCGGCGCGCGCCAGCAGCGGCCCCAGCACCAGCACCGAGGCTCGCATCTTGCGGACCAGGTCGTAAGGCGCGGTCGTGCTGGTAAGCGAGGCGGCGTGCAGGCTGACGCGATCGCCGTCGCGCCCGACCGCAACGCCGTGCTGAGCCAGCAGGTCGCTCATGGAGGCGATGTCGGCGAGGCGCGGCACGTTGGTGAGGGTCAGCGGTGCCTCCGACAGCAGGCTTGCGGCCATCAGGGGCAGGGCCGCGTTCTTGGCGCCGCTCACCGGGATGCGGCCCCGCAGTGCGCGGCCGCCTTGAATGCGGATCATGTCCATGGGCAGAACTCCCGCCGGCGCCCGGGGCTCAAAGCCGCGGCAGGGTTACGCCCCGCTGGCCCATGTATTTGCCGGCACGGTCGGCATAGGAGATTTCGCACGTCTGGTCGGCTTTCAGGAACAGGAACTGGCAGGCGCCCTCATTGGCATAGATTCGCGCGGGCAGCGGCGTGGTGTTCGAGAATTCCAGCGTCACATGGCCCTCCCACTCCGGCTCCAGCGGTGTCACGTTCACGATGATGCCGCAGCGGGCGTAGGTGGATTTGCCGAGGCAGATCACCAGCACGTCGCGTGGAATGCGGAAGTATTCGACTGTGCGGGCCAGTGCGAACGAGTTCGGCGGGATGATGCAGACCTTGGTATCGCGCTTGACGAAGCTCTGTTCCGAGAACGCCTTCGGATCGACGGTCACCGAATCGACATTGGTAAAGATGCGGAACTCGCTGGCAACGCGGGCATCGTAGCCATAGCTGGACACGCCATAGGAGATGACGCCTTCGCGGTGCTGGCGGTCGGCAAAGGGCTCGATCATGCCGTTCTGCATGGCCTGCTCGCGGATCCAGGAGTCGGGCATGATGCTCATCGGTCGGTGGTTCCTTTGTCCCGGGGCTGGGCAGGCGGCGTGTCGGCCGGGGCGGGGTCGCGGCGGGCATTGGCCTGGGCCTTGCGCCGGCGCAGGTTGGCGCGCAACTGCTGCGCCAGCCGCTCTGCCTTGTCGGCGGCGGCTTGGTTTGACTGAGGCTTCGGATCGCGGGCCATGGTACGGGTCATCATTTGCGCTTGCCAATCGTCGTTGCGCTAGATAGAAGGTCGCCTCTCCCCCGGTCAAGCCGTCGCGGCGGCCGGGCTTGCCAGAGCATCGGACTGCTGGCATTAAGAGCGCCGCTTCTCATGGTCAAGCCGCCGTAGCTCAGTGGTAGAGCGCACCCTTGGTAAGGGTGAGGTCGAGTGTTCAATCCACTCCGGCGGCACCATTCTAAACTGGTAATTCATTGATATAATTTGAGAATTCCAGTTTACGCTTGAGGCCAATCCACCTTTTAATCCACCTCACTGCGCGCGATGGCAGGCGGGTTCGCGCCCGTTGTCGGGCAGAAATATCGCAGCCGAAGCGCCGCCGCAGTTGTCATAACGGCACAACACCGCCAGGCCGTTGATGGTGATGCCGGCGGAGATGGCGGCCGCTCTTGCTATTTCAAGCGGAATTCCGCCCCAGCTGTTGGCGCTGTCGGCGGAAAAGTCGATCACCCGGCGCAGGCCCTGGATGCCGTTTTCGTCCATCAGGCCGTGGCCGAACGCAATGGCGCTGCCGATGGCGTTGAAGCCAAAGGCCTGCCGGGGCGCCTCGCGCAAGGCTGCCGCAAACACTTCGGCATCGGCCTTGGAGCCGATCACGGTCCACGGCACCACCACATCCTGGTGAAACTCGTCGCCCCATTCGACATAGGTGAGTGCGATTTTCCGGTTCCAGCCGCCGGTGACCGCCTTCAGCACCTCCGGATCGGTGATGGCCGTGGCATAGCCTTCGCGCTGAAAGCGGATTTCCGCCTCGTCGATGGAGCCGGAAGCATCCGCCAGCAGCACCAGTTCCAGATCGACCATGGCTTCGTTCGCCCGCAACGGTGCGGCCATCGCAACGACCAGAGCCAGGATCGGCCCGGCCAGACACTGGCAAAGCGGCGTTCGCGGCATCGCGTCGGCTCCCAAGGCTATTGCGCCTTGGGACAGAGTGCCTCAGCCCTGCCGCCCCTGCAATGCCGCCAGCGCCTCTGCTGCCGCCCGCTCGCCGGAGAGCCAGGCACCGTGGGCGGCGGTGAAGAAGGTGGGGTGGGTGGCCTCGCCCGCAAAAAACAGGCGGTCATCGACAGGCCGGGCCAGATCGGCGCGCGGATCGCCGCCGCCGGGCGTCATGGCGGAATAGGCACCCCGGACCCAGGGGGCCATGCCCCAAGTGGAGGCCCGCGCCGCCCGCACCAGCTTGCGCACGGAACTGCCATACATGGCCGCGTACTGCTCCAGAACGAAGGCGATCTGTGCCTGCTCGCCCCCGGCCTCCAGCGCCCGCACCGCCGCGCCCTCCAGGAAGGATTCCGCCAGAGGCCGGCCGAACCGGCCCACATGGACCGAAAGCACGCCGCTGCGCCCGGAGGGCCAGTCCGGATCGATGCGCGCGAACCGCACCAGCACCTTGTTGGCCCGGCCAAGCGGCAGGCGGTGGATGGCGGCTTCGGTCGCGGCCGGCAGGGCGGGGGTGAAGCGGATGCGCTTCAGCGCCTCGGTGCCGGCGGTGACGATGACGCCGCCGGCCTCCAGCATGCCAGCCGGCGTCGAGAGGCGGACACGCGGGCCGCTGCGGTCCACCGCCAGCACCGGCGTCTCGCGGCGGATGGCAAGGCCGGCGGCGCGGCGGACGATGTGGGCGCCCATGCCATGCGGCACGGTCCAGTTGGTATCGGTATCGACATAGCGCGCCCAGTCCAGTGCGCCCAGGTCGCGGCTGCCGACGCTGGTATAGGCGCCGCACCACCACTCGAAATGACGGCGCCATGCCGGATCGTCCGGCACCAGGTCGGCGACTGGCGGGTCTTCGCCGCGGGCGGCGGCGGCCTGCACGGCGGCCTCGCAACGGTCGATATAGGCCTGGTGGGCGGCCCGCTCTGCCTCGCTGGCCCAGCGGCCCCGGTCGTCCAGGAACAGGTGCGAGCGCCGCGCGTCGCGGCCGTATTGCGCCACCGGTCCGTCGGCCAGGGGGTTGCGGTCGGCGGAGTGGAGCCAGGTACAGCCGAGGTCGAGCGCATAGCCGAGCGACCGGTCGGTCAGCGCCCGGCCGCCGAGCCGGGCCGCCGCCTCCAGCACCGCATAAGAGACGCCGGCTGCTTGCAGGGCGCGGGCGGCGGCGATGCCGGCGGCACCGGCTCCGATGACGGCAACAGCGACGGACGCGGTCATGAGGCGGGCTCCCGGAAAGAATGTCCGCCTCTAAAGCCTGCGTTTGGGCACAAGCGCAAGCCCGAAGGCGTGGCTCAGCCCGCCTGCCAGCGCAGCACCGGCTTGCGCGCGGCCTGGGTCTCGTCCAGGCGGCGGCGGGGTGCAAACCGCGGCGCCTGGGAGAAGCGTTCGATGTCGCCGGCCTTGGCCGCGCGGGCCAGGCCCAGCAGCGAATCCGCGAACTCGTCCAGCGCGTTCTTGGTCTCGGTCTCGGTCGGCTCGATCAGCATGGCGCCGTGGACAACCAGGGGGAAATACATGGTCATCGGGTGGAAGCCTTCGTCGATCATCGCCTTGGCGAAGTCGAGGGTCGAGACGCCGGTACCCTTCAGGAAATGATCGTCGAACAGCACCTCGTGCATGCAGGGGCCGGTGTCGCCATAGGGCAGCGAAAACTCGTCTTTCAGGCGTGCTTTCAGGTAGTTGGCGTTGAGCACGGCATCGTCCGCCACCTGACGCAGGCCGTCGCTGCCGTGGCTCAACATGTAGGTCAGTGCGCGTACGAACATGCCCATCTGGCCGTGAAAACCCTTGACCCGGCCGAAAGCCTGCGCGGCCTCGCCCTCCATCTGCTCGACCAGGGAGAGCGAACCGTCCGTGTTCTGGCGGATGAACGGCACCGGCGCATACGCGGCCAAGGCATCGGAATACACCACCGGCCCGCTGCCCGGCCCGCCGCCGCCATGGGGGGTCGAGAAGGTCTTGTGCAGGTTCAGGTGCATGGCGTCGATGCCAAGGTCGCCGGGACGCACCCGGCCGATAATGGCGTTGAAGTTCGCGCCGTCGCAGTAGAAATAGCCGCCGGCCTCGTGCAGGGCGTCGGCGATACGGCGGATGTCGCCTTCGAACACGCCGCAGGTGTTGGGGTTGGTCAGCATGATGGCGGCGACGTCGTCGCCCAGATGTTTTTCGAACGCTTTCAGATCGACCCGGCCGCGGCCGTCCTCCTCGATGCTCTCGATCTGGAAGCCGAGCGCGGCGGCGGTGGCGGGGTTGGTGCCGTGCGCGGAATCCGGCACCAGCACCTTGCGGCGCTTGGTCGATTCGCCCTTGTGCTCCAGCGCGGCGCGGATCGCCGCCATGCCGGTGAGCTCGCCATGCGCGCCCGCACCGGGGGAAAGCGCCACCGCCGGCATGCCGGTCAGCGTCATGATCCAGTGGGAGAGTTGCTGCATCACCTGCAACGCGCCCTGGATCGTGCTTTCCGGCTGCATCGGGTGCAGGTCGGCGAAGCCCGGCAGGCGGGCCATACGCTCGTTCAGGCGGGGGTTGTGCTTCATGGTGCAGGAGCCGAGCGGGAACAGGCCCGCATCGATCGCGTAGTTCTTCTGCGAGAGGCGCGTGTAATGGCGCACCACCTGCGGCTCGCTGAGGCCCGGCAGGCCCACCGGCTCGCGGCGGGCGAGGCTGCCGCGCCGGTCGGCCACCGCGGGCGGCTCCGGGAAATCGACGCCGGTGCGGCCCTCGGCGCCTTCCTCGAAGATCAGCTTTTCTTCGAGGTGCAGGGCACGGCTGCCGGTGAAGGTGGCCGGCGCCGCGCCGGCATCGTCGTTGGCGGCGGCGGGGCGGGTCGCCCGGCCCTGGGTGTTCATCGCGCTCATGCCAATTCCTCCGCCAGCGCACGGGCCAGCGCTTCGATGTCTTCGGGCTCGACGGTCTCGGTGGCTGCCACCAGCAGCACGTCGGCCAGTTCCGGCCGGTTGGGATAGAGGCGGGAGGCGGGCACGCCGGCCAGAATGGCCTGTTCCGCCAACGCATCGACCACGGGCGCGGCCGGCTTCGAGAGCCGCAGGGCGAACTCGTTGAAGAAGGCGGGGTTCAGCACCTCGACACCGGGTACCTCTGCCAGCCGTTCGGCGGCCTGCACCGCCATTGCATGGTTCCAGCCGGCGAGCCGCTTAAGGCCCACCTCGCCCAGCAACGACATGTGGATGGAGAACGCCAGCGCGCAGAGGCCGGAATTGGTGCAGATATTGCTGGTCGCCTTCTCGCGCCGGATGTGCTGCTCGCGGGTCGAGAGGGTCAGCACGTAGCCGCGCTGGCCGTCGCTATCCACGGTCTCGCCGCAGACGCGGCCCGGCATCTGGCGCACCAGTTTCTGGCGCGTCGCGAACAGGCCCAGATAGGGGCCGCCGAAATTCAGGGCATTGCCGATGCTCTGGCCCTCGCCGACGACGATATCGGCCCCCATCGCGCCCGGCGGCTGCAGCGCGCCGAGCGAGACGATTTCGGTGCAGACCACCACCATCAGCGCGCCGGCGGCATGACAGGCCGCGGCCAGCGGCGCCAGGTCGGCGATATGGCCGAAGACGTCGGGATATTGCACGACGACGCAGCCGACCGAATCGTCCACGGCGGCGGCGAGCGCCTCCACATCCGCTCCGGCGGCGTTCGGCGCCGTCTCGGCAATCGGGAAGTCCGTCATCCGGCAGAGTGTCTCGGTCACGTCGCGGTAGTGCGGGTGCAGGTTGCCGGAGAGCACCGCCTTGTGCCGGCGGGTCGCGCGGGCAGCCATCATCACCGCCTCCGCGCAAGAGGTCGCACCGTCGTACATGGAGGCGTTGGCGACCTCCATGCCGGTCAGCAGCGCCACCTGGGTCTGGAACTCGAACAGCACCTGCAACGTGCCCTGGGCGATTTCCGGCTGGTAGGGCGTGTAGGCCGTCAGGAACTCGCCGCGCTGGATCAGATGGTCGACGCTGGCCGGCACGTGATGGCGATAGGCCCCCGCGCCGAGAAAGCATGGCCCCTCGCCGGCGGCGTGGTTTTGCAGGGCGAGGCGGCTCATATGCCGTTCCACCGCGATTTCGCTGGCGTGGGCGGGCAGGTCGACCGGCTCGTCGAGCCAGGCCTCACTCGGCACGTCGCAGAACAGGTCGTCGATGCTGTTGGCGCCGATGGTCGCCAGCATCGCTTTGCGATCCTGCGGGGTCAGGGGAAGGTAGCGCATGCGGACTATACCTTTGCTTCTTTCATCCCAAATACCTGCCCGTCATCCCGAGCAGGACCGAAGGCCTGCACCGAGGGACGCCCGGCCCAGAGGCCAAGCCCTCCCCGAGATACGGCTTCACCGCGCCTCGGGACGAAGGGGGGTCCGGCGTTGGCGGGCAGAACGCCTGCCCTACTCGTCCAGGCCGGTGACGTAGTCTTCGTAGGAGCTCTCATCCATGAGCTTTTCGGCCTCGCTGGCGTCGTCCACCTTGATCTTGAACAGCCAGCCTTCGCCCGTGGCATCGCGATTTACCAATTCCGGGTCGCCCTCCACCGCGTCGTTGACCGCGACCACTTCGCCGGAGATGGGGGCGTAGATGTCGCTGGCGGCCTTGACGCTTTCGACGACGGCGATTTCGTCATTGGCGGCGACCACGCGCCCGACCTCCGGCAGTTCGACAAACACGACGTCGCCCAACTGCTCCTGGGCATAGTTGGAGATGCCGCAGACAGCGATCGCCCCTTCGACGCGCACCCATTCGTGATCTTCGGTGTAACGTTCGTCAGCCATAATGGTGGTCTCCTGGTTCTGTATGGACTTTGGGCCTACTGGCCGCGGTAGAAGCGGTGGGGAACGAAGGGCATTTTCACGACGGCGGCAGGGTGCTGCTTGCCGCGCACCGCCAGCAGCAGCGGCGTGCCGACCTTGGCGTGCGCGGGCGGCACATAGCCCATGGCGACCGGCCCTTCGGCACTGGGGCCGAAGCCGCCGGACGTGACAGCGCCGATGCGCTCGCCCTCCGGCGACAGGATCGCCGCGCCCTCGCGCGCAATCGCCCGGCCTTCGGGCCGGATGCCGACGCGGCGCCGGCTGGGGCCGTCGGCGATCTCGCGCGCGATGCGGGTCGCGCCCGGATAGCCGGCGTCGGCGGTGCGTCGCGCCTTCGGGATGATCCAGGTCAGCCCGGCCTCGATGGGCGAGGTCGTCGTGTCGATATCGTGGCCGTAGAGACAGAGCCCCGCCTCCAGCCTCAGCGAATCGCGGGCGCCGAGCCCGATGGGCTCGACCGCGTCGAACGCCAGCAGCCGTTCCGCCAGCGTCTCGACTTCGCCGTTGGCACACGACAACTCATAGCCGTCTTCGCCGGTATAGCCGGAGCGGGTGACGAGCGTGTCGACGCCGTCGATGGAAGCGTGTGCGCCCTGCATGAAGTCCAGCCGCTCGACGCCTGGAGCGAGCGTCGCCAGGGTTTCCGCAGCCTTTGGCCCTTGCAGGGCAATCAGGGCCCGTTCGGGCCGCGATGTGAAGGTCAGGCCTGCCGGCAGGTGCGCTTCGATATGGGCGAAGTCCTGCGCCTTGCAGGCGGCATTCACCACCAGGTGAAAGGCGTTGTCGGCCTGGCGCAGCACCATCAGATCGTCGATGATACCGCCGTCGCCGTTCAACAGCACCGTGTAGCGCATCCGCCCAATGCCCAGGCCGGCGATATCGCCCGGGCAGAGCGTCTCCAGAAACTCCGGCGCGCCGGGGCCGCTGAGGCTGGCCTGGCCCATGTGGGAAACATCGAACAGGCCGGCGGCGGCGCGGGTGTGCTGGTGTTCCTTCAGGATGCCGAGCTTGTACTGCACCGGCATGGAATAGCCGGCAAACGGTACCATCTTGCCGCCTAAGCGCGCGTGCAGCCCCGCCAGAGGCGTTTCGGCCAACGGGGTATCGGGCGACGGCTCTGCCATGCTCTGGGCCTCCGGAGTCAGGTGTGTGGCGTCCGAGCCGCATGACCCGAACCCACCCCGCTCTGTCCCGGGCGCCTGAAAGATTCACAGCCGGCGGTTCCAAATGGCGGCCTGCCAGCGCTTACTTCTTCGGCGGAGATGGCTTGTCGCCAAGCCAGCCCACTTTCCAGAGGTGCCTCACCCTGCGGTCCTCGGTACCTGAGAGTTTCCGGGGCCGGTTGCTCCTTCGGTGCCGTCCATCCGCATTCGCTTCAGGACGGTCTCTCCCGCAGGGGTCGATGGCGTCGGCTCTAACATAGAGGCGTTACAGAACACGTCAACTGGGCGTCGAGCCGGGGAGCTTTTCCCCGGAAACCGCCCCCTCATAAACTGGCTTTCCAGAAACTGGGCGATTGCGAGCTGGCGTTTTCCGCCTTTTGCCTGCGCGGCGAAGGCGCTGGCTTGGATGGCATCCGGGCTGGGCGTGGCGCAGACGATGCGGTGCCTGGCGCTGGCCGCCGTCCCCTGGCGCCGGCCGGTCAGCAGCAGTCGGTCATTGGCTTGCGACCACCCTGACGGACGTCCGGAAAGCGCGCCTCCCTCGGATGGGTGAATTGCATCCGAATGATGGGGCCTCTAAATCTCAGCGGAGGAAAAGATCGCCCCAACCCAACAGCCCCTGGGAACTCCGCCCCATGTCCGACTACGCTGCCCCCCTCGCCGACATCCGCTTCGCCCTCAGCCGGATCGCGGGCCTGGAAGACGTGCTGGCTCTAGACGGTTTCGAGGAGATTACGCCCGACCTGGTCGACGCCGTCCTCGACGAGGCGGACAGGTTTGCGGGCGGCGTGCTCGCGCCCTTGTCGCGGGTCGGCGACCAGCAGGGCGCGCACCTGGAAAACGGGGTCGTGCGCATGCCGGATGGGTTTCCGGAGGCTTACAAGGCCTATGTCGATGGCGGCTGGAACGGCCCGGTGTTCGACCCCGCCCGCGGCGGCCAGGGCCTGCCCTGGCTGGTCGGCACGGCCCTGAACGAGATCTGGGGTTCGGCCAATCTCGGCTTTTCGCTGGGGCCGTTGCTGACCCAGGGCGCGGTCGAACTGCTGCAGGCGCACGCCTCGCCCGAGCAGAAAGACACCTACCTGGAGGCGATGATCACCGGCCGCTGGACCGGCACCATGAACCTGACCGAGCCGCAGGCGGGCTCCGACGTCGGCGCGCTGCGGACCAAGGCGGTCAAACAGGACGATCACTACCGCATTAGCGGGCAGAAGATTTTCATCTCCTACGGCGACCACGAGATGGCAGAGAACATCGTCCACCTCGTCCTCGCCCGTACCGAGGATGCGCCGGAGGGGATCAAGGGCATCTCGCTCTTCATCGTGCCGAAATACCTGGTAAACGGCGACGGCTCGCTTGGGCGGCGCAATGATCTGCGCGCCGGCTCGCTGGAGCACAAGATGGGCATTCACGCCTCGCCCACCGCCGTCATGCTGTATGGCGAGAACGACGGTGCGGTCGGCTATCTGGTCGGCGAGGAATGCCGCGGCATCGAGTATATGTTCACCATGATGAACAACGCCCGCCTCGGCGTCGGCCTTCAGGGCCTCTCGGTCGCCGAGCGCGCCTACCAGCAGGCCGTCGCCTTCGCCAAGGAGCGGGTGCAGATGCGCGACGCTGTCCATGGCGGGCGCGCGCCCGTCACCATCATCCACCATCCGGATGTGCGCCGCATGCTGCTGCGCATGCGCGCCCAGGTGGAGGCGATGCGCTGCCTCGCCTACACCGCCGCCGCCGGCCTCGATCTGGCTCACCGCCTGACCGACCCCGACGCCCGCAAGGCGGCCCAGCGCCGGGTCGATCTGCTGATCCCCATCGTCAAGGCCTGGAGCACCGACCTGGGCGTGGAGGTTGCTTCCACCAACGTGCAAGTGCACGGCGGTATGGGCTATATCGAGGAGACAGGCGCCGCCCAGCACTACCGCGATGCCCGCATCTCGGCAATCTACGAAGGGACCAACGGTATCCAGGCGATCGACCTGGTCGGGCGCAAGCTGGGCCGCGACGGCGGCGAGGCCATGGCGGCGCTGACCGCGGAAATCGCCGCCACCCTGGACGCGCTGCGCCGCAACGACGACGCCGACCTTGCCGCACTGGTCGAGCCCCTGGCCGACGGCCTTGCCAGCCTGGAGCGCACCAGCCGCTGGATGGTGGAGCGTATGGGCCAGGCGCCGGGCGAGGCGCTGGCAGGGGCGACCGGCTATCTGCGCCTGGCCGGCTATGTGACCGGCGGCTGGCTCATGGCCAAGTCGGCGCTGGCCACCGCGGGCCGGGACGACCCGTTCGCCGTGCAAAAGCGCCAGGTCGCCCGTTTCTTTGCCGAGCAGCTTATCCCGGAAGGCACGGCCATGGAGCGACCGATTATCACGGGCGGTGGGCTGGTGGCCGCCATGGACGCGGATGCCTTCTAGACCGGATTTTCCGCCGAAAAGCTGTCGCCCGCCCGCATTCCGGCAATCGTGCGGGGCGGCAGCCATCGATAGAATACGGTTGCCTGCCCGGTCTCCAGCCCCCAGTTGTGAATTATGCCTTCGATACATATGGTCAAAACGTCGGATCGGGCGAGTTTTTCAAAGTTTTCTCTTGCGCCGCCCCATTCGATCCGTCATAAGGCGCGCCTTTCCCACCACCCCCCAATACCGGTTTTACGGGAGACTTGCGATGGATGATAATCGCACTTTCGCAGAGCTGGCTGTTGCAGCGGGGTACGAGTCGTCCAACGACCTCTCGTCCGCCTATCAGCCTGAAGAGCACGAAGCCGTTCGGGTTGTCGATCCTCACTGTGAGGGTCGCAACGAGGCGGGCCATAGTCATACCACCGGCGCGGCGGCGTACGTCGCGCCTGCCGGGGACGACCGTCTCGACTTCTTCGTCAAGAAAGACGGCCTCGAATACGCCGGCACCCACCTGCTGATCGACCTTTGCGGCGCCTCGCGCCTCGACGATCTGGAGACGGTGGAAGCGGCGCTCCGCGAGTGCGCCATCGTGTCGGGCGCGACGATCCTGAACGTCGACCTGCACCATTTCGAGCCGAACGGCGGCATTTCCGGTGTCGTCGTGCTCTCGGAAAGCCATATCAGCATCCATACCTGGCCCGAGCGGGACTTTGCGGCGCTGGACATTTTCATGTGCGGCGACTGCAACCCCTACAAGGCCATTCCGGTGCTGAAAAAGGCGTTCGCGCCGGGCGCGGTGCACCTGACCGAACATCGCCGCGGCTTGCAACTGGACGGCCCGGAGCGTTGAGCGCCATCTGGTTCGACGAGGTGCTGCACGACGGTGTCGGGCAGCGCCTCGAAATCGCCGAGGTGCTGTACGAGGGCAAGACCGAATTCCAGGACATCAAGATTCTGCGGAACAAGAAGTTCGGCCGGATCATGACCCTGGACGGTGTGGTCCAGACCACCGAGGGCGATGAGTTCGTCTATCACGAGATGTTCGCGCACGTGCCCCTGCTGGCGCACGGCAACGCCAAGCGCGTTCTGATCGTCGGCGGCGGCGACGGCGGCCTGCTCGAAGAAGTGCTGAAGCACAAGGTCGAGCACGTCACCCAGGTCGAACTCGACGGCGGCGTCGTGGAAATCTCGCGCGAGCATCTGCCTTCGATCTGCGGGGCGGCCTATGACGACCCGCGCACCGAACTGGTGATCGGCGACGGCGCAAAATTCGTGGCGGAGACAGAGCAGCGCTACGATGCGATCCTGGTGGATTCCACCGATCCCATCGGCCCCGGCGCCGTGCTGTTCACGCGTGAGTTCTATGGCCATTGCAAGCGCTGCCTCAATCCGGGTGGCGTGCTGGTGACCCAGAACGGCGTGCCGTTCGTCCAGGGCGACGAGTTGAAAAGCTCGGTCGGCCACTTCCGCTCGCTGTTTGCCGACGGCGCGGCCTATGTGATCTCGTGCCCGACCTATGCGCTGGGCTTCATGGCACTGGGCTGGGCCACGGACGATATCGACCTGCGCCGGCAGAGTCTGGAAACCATCCAGGCCCGGTTCGGGGCGGCCGAGTTGGGCGAGTTGCGGTACTATAACCCGGCCATCCACGCCGCGGCATTTGCCCTGCCGAACTACATGCGCACGCTGATCGCCGGCGTTTGAAGCAACAAGGGCGGCCCGCCGCCCTAATCGGTTGCCGCCATCTTCGGTATTTTGGGATTGGGAAGCCGCCGGCGTTTTTTTGCTCGGTTGAACGCCCCGGGGTTTACTCGGCCACGGCCGCCAGCGGCCGGTCCACCGGTTTTTCGCTGATCGGCAGATGCACCAGAGCGGCAAAAATGCCGAGCCCGGAACCGATCCACCAGACCACGTCGTAAGAGCCCGTCCGGTCGAACAGCAGGCCGCCCAGATAGACACCGAAGAACGAGCCCACCTGGTGGCCGAAGAAGACGAAGCCGAACAGCATGCTCATATAGCGGGTGCCGAACATCAGCGCGACCAACCCGCTGGTCAGCGGCACGGTCGACAGCCAAAACAGGCCCATGGCAGCGGCAAAAACATAGATGGTCAGCTGCGTCGGCGGCGCCAGCAGCATGGCCGCGATGAACACCGACCGGCCGAAATACATGAGCGAGAGCAGCTTCGTTTTGCTGAACTTCCCGCCCAAAACGCCGGACACATAGGCGGCAAACACATTGACGACACCGATCAGCATCAGCGCCAAGGCCCCGGTCTCTGGCGGCAGGCCCAGATCGCTCACATAGGCCGGCAGATGGGTGCCGATGAACGAGACGTGAAAGCCGCAGACAAAGAAGCCCAGGACCAGCAACAGATAGGGCCGGTGCCGAAAGGCCTCGCGCAGGGCCGCGCCGATGGTCATGTCGGCCACCGCCCCGACGGTCGGCCCGGCGGTCGGCCGGCCAGCCAGGGGAAAGGCCAGCGGGATCATGACCAACGCCAGGCACGCCATGGCCATAAAGCCCATGGACCAGCCTAACGCCTCCAGGAACACTTGGCCGATGGGCAGGATGACCAGCATGCCGGCAGATGAGCCCATGGTGACAATGCCGAACGCCCAGGAGCGCTTCTCCTCCGGCACCATGCGCCCAACCGAACCGAGCGCGATGCCCATGCCCGCCGCCGCCTGGGCGCTGCCGACCATCAGGCCGGCGGTGACGGTGAAGCTCATCGGGTCGGTACTGAACGCCATCAGCGCGAGGCCGGCGGAATAGAGCAGGCCACCGAACGCCAGCACCTTGCCGGCACCGTGTTTGTCCGCCAGGCCGCCGAACACGGGCGAGAATGCGCCCCAGAGCAATTGCTGGATGGCCACCGCCAACGCGAACTCGGTCCGGCCCCAGCCCACCTCCGTCAGCATCGGCACCTGATAGAGCGGGATAGAGGCGCGCAGCCCCATGGACAGCAGGGCGATGAGTGCGGCGGCGGCCACCACCAGCAGAACCGGGCGTCCGTTTGTGGTTAACATGGTGGGCTCTCTCGCAGCATCGGGTTCAGAAGCCACACAAAGCCCGAACGGTCTGGCCCATCCAGAGCAGGCTCTCCATGACCCGGCCATAGAGCGGTGCCGCCGCCAGCACCAACCCGGCCAACACCAGGGGCAGCACCCAAAGGTGCTCCCGCCGCCGGCGCTGCGTGGGATTCGGGTCCGAAGGTTTGCTTCCGATCATGCGGGTTCTCTACGCCCGCGCCGCCCACCGTTCAATTGCGAAAACCGCAGCGCCGGCGAACATCACCTGTGCGTCAGGGCTGAAGAATGTGTAATGCCCAAGGCATTCGTTAGGTATTTCTTAACTATGCCGGCGCCTATGCTTCCCGCATCCGCTCGCTTCAGGGGAAAAGAACCGGCGTGGTCGCCCACATCCATACGGCTGCCTTCAATGGCGTCGAGGTCCTGCCCGTCGATGTGCAAGTGCATCTGGCGCGGGGTGCCATTCCCGGCTTTTTCGTCGTCGGCCTGCCGAACAAGGCGGTTTCGGAGAGCAAGGAGCGGGTGCGGGCGGCGCTGGCCGCCATCGGCATGGCAATCCCGCCGGTGCGCGTCACCGTCAACCTCGCCCCCGCTGACGTGGTGAAGGAGGGCTCGCACTATGACCTGCCCATCGCGCTGGCCGTCCTTGTCGCCCTCGGCAAGGTGGATGCGAGCGCGGCGGCGCAATGGCTGGTGCTGGGCGAGCTTGGCCTGGACGGCACGCTGGCGCCGGTCGCGGGCGTGCTGCCGGCAGCGATCCACGCGCTGGGCCGCAATCTGGGCATTGTCTGCCCGGCCGCAAATGGCGGCGAGGCCGCGTGGGCGGGCCCGGTCAATGCCATCGCGCCGCGCGACCTGCTGGAACTCATCAACCATCTGAACGACGACGCGACGCTTACCCCGCCGAAACCGGCACCGCTGGCCGCGGCGAAAGCCGGGCCGGACCTGCGCGACGTCAAGGGGCAGGAAACCGTCAAGCGCGCGCTGGAAGTCGCCGCCGCCGGCGGCCACAACCTGCTGATGAGCGGCCCGCCCGGCTCCGGCAAGAGCATGCTGGCCGCCCGCCTGCCCGGCCTGCTGCCGCCCCTGACGCCCGCAGAGGCGCTGGCCGTCAGCATGATCCACTCGGTCGCCGGCAATCTGGAGGGCGGCCAGATCCTCCGCCATCCGCCCTTCCGCGACCCGCACCATTCGGCGAGCGTGCCGGCGCTGGTCGGCGGCGGCGCCGGGGCGAAGCCGGGCGAAGTCTCGCTGGCCCATTACGGCGTGCTGTTCCTGGACGAACTGCCGGAATTCGCCCGCCCGGCGCTGGAGGCGTTGCGCCAGCCGTTGGAGGGCGGCACGGTCACGGTCGCCCGCGCCAACCGGCATGTGACCTACCCGGCCAACGTCCAGCTCATCGCCGCCATGAACCCCTGCCGCTGCGGCCATATCGACGACGCCAGCCGCGCCTGCTCGCGCGCGCCACGCTGTGCGGCGGACTATCAGGCCCGCATCTCCGGCCCCGTCTTCGACCGCATCGACATGGTGGTGGAGGTTCCGCGCGTCTCCACCGCCGATCTGGCATTGCCGGCGGCGAAGGAGGGCACGCCGGAAGTCGCCGAACGGGTCGCCGAGGCCCGCGCAATCCAGCGCGAACGCTTCCAGGCGCTCGCCCCCGACAGGCTGCTGCGCGTCAATGCGGAGGCCGAGGGCGGCTTGCTGGAGACGATCGCGACGCCGGACGCGGAAGGCCAAGCCCTGTTACAACGCGCCGCCGAACGGCTGAATCTCTCGGCGCGCGCCTATCACCGCACGCTGCGGGTCGCCCGTACCATTGCCGACCTCGCCCGCTCCGAGGGCGTGCGCCGCCCCCACATCGCCGAGGCGCTCAGCTACCGCAGGCGGATCGGAGAGGGCTAATGGTCCGATCGAAACGCTTGTTATGGCGAGCGTTTCGTGAATCGGCCCACGATTTCAACAATCCGGCGGTTCGATCCAGCCAATGGATGGGCACCCTCTGTCGGCATCGAACCGCTGGGACTCCGGGGGATGCGGTGGGGCGGGTCAGCCGAAGAAGCGGTCGAGGCGGTCGAAGGCCTGGTTGATCTGGTCCTCTTCAACGCAATAGGCCATGCGCAAATGATGCTCGCCGCTGGGGCCGAAGGCGCTGCCGGGGGTGGTGGAGACGCCGGCCTTTTCCAACAGGTCGAGGGCGAAGCTGTAGCTGTCGGCGTGCGGCGCCAGAATCTTCGGAAAGACGTAGTAGGCACCCTGCGGCCGGACATAGCGGAAGGCATGGGCGAGGCGGTCGAGCCGCTGGCAGATCAGGCTGCGGCGGGCGGCCAGGGCGTTGCGGAATTCCGCGACGTGGTCGGCCTTGTGGGTGAGCGCTGCGATGCCAGCGATTTGGGAGATGCGGGGCGGGCAGATCAGGTTTGCGTCGTGGACCTTCATCACCTCGGGCTTCAGCCAGTCCGGCACCACCATATAGCCGAGGCGCCAGCCGCTCATAGCGTAGCATTTCGAGAAGGTGAAGAGGTAGACGAGGCGCTGCCGCAGGCCCGGCACGCTGGCGGGATGGCAGAAGGCGGCCGCATCGGCAGCGTCGTAGACGAAGCGGGAATAGGGGTCGTCGGCGATGACCAGGAGACCATGCCTTGCCGCCAGCTTCGCGATGGCCTCCAGGTCCGCGCGGGGGAATACGGTGCCGGTGGGGTTGGAGGGGGTCACGAGCAGCAGCGCCTTGGTGCGGTGCGTCACCAGCGCCTCCAGCGCGCCGACATCGGCGCGCCAGCCGTCCGCCTCGCGCATCGGCCAGAACACCGCCTTGCCGCCCGCAAGCTTGATCTGCAGCAGGTGCGAGGCGAAACAGGGGTCGGTGACGATGACCTCGTCGCCGGGGTCGAGCAGGGCGCGGAGCACCACCTGCCCCGCCTCCATGTTGCCGGCGGAGGCGATGATGTTGGCGTCGCCGCAAACCGGGTGGCCGCTGCGGGCGAGATGGTCGGCGGCGGCGGCCTGGCGCAGCGCCGGCAGCCCGTCCGGCAGGGTGTATTTGCCGGCCTCCGGATCCCGGGCCAGCGCGTCGGCGGCGGCGGTGCGGATCGCCTGCGGCGTGCGAAACGAGGGCACGCCCCAGGCAAGCGAGACGCTGCCCTCGCGCCGGGCGGCGCGGGCGGCCATGTCCTTGATGGCGGAAAGCCCGATACTGGCAACAGTCTTGGAAACATTTGTCATTGGACAATACCCCGTTTCGGTATTCTGGTGCGCAATTGGCCGTTGCAAAAATCGAGAGCGTGCGCAATTGTCATCAGAGCCGTGAAGCGGGCCGGCGATCAACCCGTATTCTCGCCGCAAGCACCTCTATTGACGCCCCCCGGCTTTGGTGGTGGGCTTTCCCGCGGGATCCGGCCTGCGCGGCAAGGCCGGCCCCAAGACACCTTCGCCCCAAAAGACAAGGAGCACGCGAGGATATGCCCAGGAACAGTTGGACGATCAAACACCTTTCCCCGGCGCTCGGCGCCGAAGTGACGGGCCTCACCCTGGCCGGTGCCAGCGACAGCGACATCGACGACGTCAAGGGTTTGCTGGAAGAACACAAGGTGTTGTTCTTCCCCGGCCAGTTCATGAGCGCCGACGACCAGGTCGCGTTCGCCCGGCATTTCGGGCCGCTGGAAGGCCACCCGAACCTGAAAAACCGCAACACGGTCGAGCATCCGGAAATCCTCCGCCTGAAGGCGAGCGCGGGCGGCATTGCCGACGAGTGGCACACCGACCTGACCTTCCTGGAACAGCCGGCGCTGCTCTCCATCCTGAACATGAAGGTCTGTCCCGAAGCCGGCGGCGACACCATGTGGGCCAGCCTCACCGCTGCCTATGAGGGCCTGTCGGCGCCGATGCGGGAGCTGTGCGAGGGGCTCAGCGCGCTGCACGACGCCCTGCCGCAGGAACGCCCGGACCGCATGCACATCCACCCGGTGGTGCGCATCGATCCGGCGACCGGCAAGAAAGCGCTCTATGTCAACGAGCACTTCACCCGCCGCATTGTCGAGATGAACGCGCACGAAAGCGACCATCTGCTGGCCTATCTCACCAACTGGGTGAAACAGCCGGCCTTTGTCGTGCGTTATCACTGGACCGCCGGCACCATCGGCATGTGGGACAACCGTTTTACCCAGCATTTCGTCGTCAACGATTTCAGCGGCGAGCGGGTGATCGAGCGGGCCACGGTGATGGGCGACCGGGTCGAGGGCAACCGGCCGCGGTGGCAGCCCTATACCGAGACCGCAGGCGTCTCCGCCCAGAGCTGGCACGACCGGCAATTGGTCCGCCATCTGAAGGAGCGCGCGGTAACGCAGGCCGCCGAGTGAGCGTTGCAGCCGGGAGAGGGTTCGCCCTCGCCCAATTTTTTGCCCGAACCCAAGGACTTTTTCCATGCCCACCGCCCCCTGGCAATTCACCACCATCGAGCGCCGCGGCGCTGTCGCCATCGTCCGCTTCGACCGGGGCGAGGCGCTGAATGCCTTCAACGAGCCGCTGGTGCGCGAATTGACCGCCGTCGCTCACAGCTTTCACAACGATCACGAGTGCCGGGCCATCGTGCTGACCGGTGCGGCCAAGGCTTTCTCCGCCGGTGCGGACCTGAAGGAGACGTATGGCGCCGCCGGCTTCGCCAACCAGCGCGAGCGCAGCCAGTTGGGCCGCCGGCTCTGCCGGGCCTGGGAGGAGACGCCGCAGATTGTCGTCGCCGCCATCGAGGGGCTGGCGGTCGGCGCCGGCGTGGCGCTGGCGATCTCGTGCGACTGGCGGGTGATGGGGCGGAGCGCCTATCTTTATGTGCCGGAGGTGAAGATTGGCCTGACCCTGCAATGGCAGGCGATCCCGCGGCTGCTGAACTTCGTCACCCCGGCCCGCGCCAAGCGCATTGTCGTGCTCTGCGAGAAGATGGGCGCGGCGCAGGCGCACGACTGGGGGCTGGTGGACGAGTTGGCCGACGATGGCCAGGCCGTCGAGGGTGCGCTGAAACTGGCCGAAGCCGCGGCGGAAATGCCCGGCGAGATCGTCACCATGTCGAAGGAGGCGATCAACGCCACCGCCAACGCGCTGAACCACATGGCCTCGTTCATGGATTCGGACGTCTCGCTGCTCTGCCGCGACGCGGAGCCGTCGGTGCGGGCGCGGGAGGCGTTCCGGTCGGGGAAGCGCTGAGCAAGAGCCGGTCCAACGCGAACCCAACGGACCCGAGAGTGCCGCGATTGGACCAAGGAAAGCTTGGATCAAGGGTTGGCGGCGGTAGAGGCCAGCGGGTTACGACGGGCGGCCTGCCTGACGCGCAGATTTGGCCAGTTCCAGCACCTCGTCCAGCACCATGTCGGCCATGCGGAGTTGATCGGCAGGCGGGCGCGACTGGCCCGCGGCCTGCGCATCCCTGGCGATTTCCTCCAGGTCGCGCCAGCGGGAGCGCAGTGTCAGGCCGACGGCCGGGTCGTGCTCTATTGCGCGGGTGAAGTTATCCAGATCCTTGATCAAGGCCGGAAACGAGCCCTTGCCGCTGCGATAGCGCAGAATGCGGTATTCGATGTCTCCGAGGACATCGTTGAGAAAAGCCAAGGGTCAGTCCTTATGCGGTGGCTGCAGCGCAGCCGCGTTAATGGCGGTTTCGCACATTTCTTTAGCCGGAACCCGCCTTGGCGGGCGCCCGGCCTGGACACTCAGACCGCTCACTCTTCCCGCTCCGGTGTGCGGGGCGGTCTTGGTTTCGGGGGCGGCTCTGCCAGCTTGGGCGCGGCCGACAGCAGCACGATGGCCGCGGGAAGAGTCAACAGCTTGACGATCTCCATCCAAGGGAGGTCTGGCCCATCGGCAATAAAGCCTTCGAGCGCCACACGCAGGAACAGCACGAACAGCAGGCAAATGCCGAAGCTGAAACAGAGCGGGACAATCGCGGCCAGAAACCGGTCCATCGCCCCGACCGGGCGAAGGGCCATGGAATCGCCCGGCGTCAGAACCGTATCGGGATGTTGCACCAGCGCCCATGCCGCCTCCGCGGTTTCCATCGAGCCGCCGACCATCATGAGCACCGCCCCGAGGGCCGATGCGAACACGGCGACGAAGGCGGTCATCCGGGCTGCGATGGCACGGCGGCGTTCGACGGCGCGAATATCGAGCATCGGGGCGAACCCCTCATGCCGGAATGGGTTCAGGCCGAGCCGCCGCGCTTGGCGACGATAAAGGATACGCCGTGCGGGCCCACCTCCTCGGCGTGGACGGTACCAGCCGGCACTTCGCACCATTCGCCGGGAACATAGGTTCGCTTGTTGCCTTCCACCGTCAGCGCAAACGCTCCGTCGCAAATGAACAGGCGCGCGTCGAAGGCGTGGGTATGCGGCTCCGGTCCGGCGGCAACGGTCAGGGCGCGCTCGGCAATGTCGGTGAAGCCGTCGGCTTCGGCCTGGGTGCGGAAGGTTTGGGCGTCCATGGTCGAAAGTCTCCGGGCGGTTATTCCGCCGCGACGGCTTCGGTGCCGTAGCGGCGGTAAGGCAGGATGGTGGCGGTCAGCAGGATCAGTGTGGCACAGCCGGTCAGCATCAGGAACAGCGCGTGGAAGCCGCCGGCATGATCGTGCATGTACCAGATGCTGGGCACAGCCAACGAGCCGACGCCAAGGTTCAGGATATACTTGATCGAGAACACCCGGCCCCGCACCGCATCGGGCGTGTAGCGGGTGATCAGCGCATCCGTAATCGGGATCTGGCCGAACACCGCCAGCATCATCACGAAACTGGCGGCGAACAGCGGCCAGTCGGTCTGGGTGGCGACCAGGGGCATCATCGCCACCTGCAGCGCCACGGTCACCAGCAGCACCGGCTTGACCGCGAACCGGTCGATGGCCAGGCCGCTTGCCAACTGGGCGAAGCTGGCGCCGGCATAAACGACAGCGGCCATGGCGGTGAAGCCCATCAGGTTGTCCGCAATGCCGGTCAGGCGCTCGTCGAACAGCTTCGGCAGGGCGACGGTGGTGGAGTTGAACACCAGGCCGCCCACCAGGGTCATGACCGCGACCACGGCCAGCACCCGCTGCCAGCCGGGGGTGAAGTCCACCGGTTCCTTGCGCGCCTTGCCGCCGGTGGGCGCGACGGCGTAGCCCTTGCCCGCGAACCACCAGAAGGCAAAGCCAAGGCCGATGGCGGCAAGGCCCGGCAGGATAAACGCCATGCGCCAGTCGAAGGCGGCGATCAGCGCGCCGGTCGCCAGCGGCGCGAACGCCACGCCCATATTGCCGAAGATGCCGTTCACGCCCAGGCGCAGGCCCAGCTTTGGCGCGCCCTGCACCAGCATGGCGATACCGACGGGGTGGTAGATCGCGGCGAACAGGCCGAGCAGCGCCAGGCCGATGCCGATCTGAACGACGCTGGATGCCATGCCGACCAGGATGGCAGCCATCCCGATGCCGCAGAAGAACACCACCATCATGTGGTTGCGGCTCCAGCGGTCGCCGAGCCAGCCGGCGCCCAGCGCGGCGGCGCCGAACAGCACGAAGCTGGGCGTCGCGACGGCCAGCATCTCGCCATAACTCAGGTTGAATTGGCTGGACATGGTGATGACGGCGGTGGCGAAAATCAGCATGCAGAAGTGATCGACGAAATGGCCGATATTCAAAAACAGCACGCGCAGGCGTTCGGTGCTCATCGGGCGCTTGTCCTCGGAAAACGCGAAGGCGGGGATTGTGGCTGGAGTTCGCGTGTCTGTCACGCCAATCTGTCGCGCACATTGTCATGAAGAGGTGTTCCGATGATCCTCAGGCTGTTCGGCGTCTTTGTGTTGGGGTGGTGTGCCTGCCAAGTTGCGCCGGCAAGGGCCGCGGGCAAGGCCATGCTCGTCACCGCCCACCCGCTGGCGAGCGAGGCCGGCCATGCCATGTTGGAAGCCGGCGGTTCGGCGGTGGACGCGGCGGTCGCGGCGCAGATGGTGCTGACCCTGGTGGAGCCGCAATCCTCCGGCATCGGCGGCGGCGCCTTCCTGGTCCACCACAAGGCCGGCGATGCGGAACCTGTCGCCTATGACGGCCGCGAGACCGCCGCCGCTGCGGCAACGCCGGACCTGTTCACCGGCCCCGACGGGCAGCCGATGAAGTGGAGCGAGGCGCGAATCGGCGGCCGCCCGGTCGGCGTGCCGGGTACGGTGCGCATGCTGGCAATGGCGCACAAGGAGCACGGCACGCTGCCCTGGGCCGATCTGTTCCGGCCGGCGATCCGGCTGGCGCGCGAAGGCTTCGCCGTCACGCCACGCTTTCATGCGTCGGTGGCGGGGCAGAAGGGGTGGGCAAAGACGCCATCGTCGGCGTCCTATTTCCTGAACCCCGCGGGCGAGCCCTGGCCGGTCGGCCATATCCTGAAAAACCCGGCGCTTGCAGAGACGCTGGAGGCTTTGGCTGCCGATGCCGACGCCCTCAACACCGGCCCGATTGCCGGGGACATCGCCCGCGCCGTGCAGAGCTATGCCGCCAATCCGGGCCTGATGACGGTGGCGGACCTGGCAGCCTACGAGCCGAAGAGGCGTCGGGCCGTCTGCGGCGCGTTCCTGGCCTATCGGGTGTGCGGGATGCCGCCGCCGTCCTCCGGCCCGCTGACCCTGCTGATGATTCTGGGCCTGGCCGAGCGGCTGGGAATGCCGGACCTCGACCCGGCGTCGGCAGACTGGGCGCACCTGTTCGCGGAGGCGAGCCGGGTCGCGTTCGCCGACCGCAACCGCTATATGGCCGACCCGGATTTCGTGCCGCAGCCGGTGCAAGGCCTGCTCGACCCCGGCTATTTGGACCGGCGCGCCGCCCTGATCGCCCGCGGTCGGGCACTGGGGGAGGTTGAGGCCGGGGAGCCGCCGCAGAAGCAGGGTGCGCTCGACGGGGCGCCCCATCCGGGCCTGGCCGAGGCCGGCACCTCGCACCTGTCGGTGGTGGACCGGCTGGGCAATGTCGTCTCCCTGACCATGACCATTGAAAGTGCCTATGGCTCCCGGCTGATGGTCCGTGGGTTTCTGCTCAACAACCAACTGACCGATTTTTCGTTCCGGGCCGAGCGCGACGGCCGGCCGGTCGCGAACCGGGTCGAGCCCGGCAAGCGGCCGCGCTCCTCCATGGCGCCGGTGATCGCCTACGATGCCGCTTGCAAGCCGGTGCTGGCTGCAGGCTCACCCGGCGGCAGCCGCATCATCGCCTATACTGCCGGCGCGGTGCTGCTCGTGCTCGGCCACGGGATGCACCCGCAGGCAGCGGTGGAGGCGGGGCACGTGGTCAATCGCAACGGCACCACGACCGAGCTTGAGGCTGGTACCGGGGTGGCGGCGCACGCGGCGGCCTTGGAAGCACGCGGCCACAAGGTTAAGCTTCAGAACCTGACCAGCGGCCTGCATCTGATCCAGGTCACTGCCGACGGTCTGATTGCCGGTGTCGATCCGCGCCGGGAAGGCGTGGCTTTGAGAGAGTGACCATTATGACAGGTTTTGAGCTGGAAGAATTTCACCGTGATATTCCTGATGAGGAATTGCTTAATGATTTACATAATGTTGCGAAAACTCTAGAAAAACAAAAACTTACCTCCCGAGAATATGACAAACATGGTCGATTCAGCTCCAGCACTGTCTCGTCAAGGTTCGGAGGATGGAATGCTGCGCTGAGTGCTAGCGGACTAAATATTGTTCAAGAACGGAGTATTCCATGCGAGGATCTCTTTGAGAACATTGCCGACGTTTGGCTTAAACTCGGAAGGCAACCAAAATATCGCGATCTTTCAAAGCACGTATCAGCATATAGCGCTAACACCTATGCGTATCGCTTCGGTAGTTGGCGAAAGGGGCTTGAAAAATTCCAGAAATGGGCGAACCAAAAGGATTTGGAGGTCCCAGAGAGCAAAAACCAAGCGCCGCGGGCGGTTAAGCGAACTCCACGAACAGCAAATGCTAGGTTGAAAGTCCAAGTATTGATGCGCGATGGAGCAATTTGCAGACTTTGCGGATCGCCCCCAAATACCGGGGCTATTCTGCACATAGACCACGTAATCCCCTGGTCGAAAGGTGGTGAAACCATCCTCGAAAATCTGCAAGTGCTTTGCGCCGAATGCAACCTGGGTAAAGGGAATTTTGATTTTTCTAGGTGAGCAAATTGTGAGCGGCTAGAAAACTGTCAGATGTTACACCTCACCCCGGAATCCACCCGCGGCGGCCTTGGAAGCGCTGGGCCATGCGGTTAAGCTTCGGGAACTGACCAGCGGTCTGCATCTGATCCGGATCACGGCCGAGGGTTTGATTGCCGGTGTCGATCCGCGCCGGGAAGGCGTTGCCCTGGGAGACTGAAAAGACATGAAATTCGGCTGGCTCACCCTGTCGCTCTCGCCCTCGCCGGAGGAGGACGCGCAGCGCATCGACGACCAGATCGCCCAGGTGCAGGCGGCGGAGGCGCTGGGCTTTCACGACGTCTGGCTGACGGAACACTATTTCACCGGCGAGAGCGTCTACAACGATGCCATCGTGTTCGCGAGTGCGTTGGCGATGAAGACGGAGCGCATCCGCCTCGGCTTTGCCGTGGTGCAGATGCCGTTCCATCACCCCGTGCGTTTGGCCACCCAACTGGCGCTGCTGGACAATCTGTCTAAGGGCCGGATCGATGTCGGCATCGGCAAGGGCACGGTCTATAATGAGTACGAGTTTGTCGGCTATGGCCTGCGCTCCGACGACAGCCGCGAGCGCATGGCGGAAGGCCTGGACCTGCTGCAACGGGCCTGGAGCGAGGCGCCGCTGTCGTTCAAGGGCGAGTATTACCAAGTTGAAATTCCGGAAATCCGGCCGAAGCCGGTGCAGCAGCCACACCCGCCGCTTTGGCGGAGCGTGATCTCACCCGGCTCGTTCGTGGAGTGCGGGCGCCTCGGCGTGCCGATCCTGACCGCCCGCCTGCCGGTGGACAAAATCGCCGAGCGCTGGGCGATGTATGACCAGGGGCTGGCCGAAGGCGGCCATTCTCAGGCCGTTTGCGACCGCCTGCGCGCCCAGAACGCCCTTTGGCGAAACGTCTATGTGGCGCAGAGCGACGCGCAGGCGGAGGATGAACTCTCCGCACTGCTGGCGGAGACACGGCACCACATGATGCAGGTGCGCGACGCCTTCAACCCGCCGGACTTCCAGCCGGCCCCGGAGACCCTGAACGCCTGGGCCGACCCGCATATCGGCGACGAGGCGGCCATCCCCTTTGTGCTGGAGACCGGCTCCATCCACGGCTCGCCGAAACGGGTGCGCGAGCAGGTGGCAGAGTTGCGCGACGCCGGCGTCCGACACCTGCTCTGCCAGACCGGCTTCGGCGCCATGAGCCAGGAGCAGACCCTCGCCAGCATGCGACGCTTTGGGGAGGAGGTTATGCCGGCGTTCGGGTAGCGAAGGCACCGGTCGCCCCCGAAACCCGAGAAACCGTATCGGTTGGCGGTAACCCGCCGGCATCCCCTGCCTCCGCGCAACGCAGTGGTTTTGCGGCCGATGGCGTCACGACCAAACCAGGTCGGACACTGCGACATGCTGATCGGCGAACGCCATGATCTCGACGGCGATGAGCGTGTCGGTGCCATCCTTGCCCGCCAAGTCCGTGATCCGGAAACTGCCGTCATCGTTTCGACTGATGTCGTAGTCCTCGAAATCGCCGGAATACGTCGCCGTATCCAAGCCGTCGCCGCCGTCGATATAGTCATCGCCACCTCGGCCGCCGAGCCGGTTGTCACCGGCATTGCCGAAAACGAGGTTGTCCAGGTCGTTTGCCATCAGGTCCCGGGCGGTGTCCAGCAGGACGAAGCGCTCGACCGCCGCGGCAACCGACAGATAGCCGGCCCCGGAATAGACCGTATCGGTGCCCTCGCCGGACTCCTCCACGATCTTGACCCGTGAGCTGTTGACGACATAGGCATCGTCGCCATCGCCGCCCGCCAGCGTGTCCCAATGCCCGCCGCCGGTTGCCAGCACATCGTCGCCTGCGCTGCCGGTGACGGATTCGCCGCCCGCAGAGGTGCCAACGATGGTCGGATCCGGCGCCTGGAGCGACAGCGAGAAGCCGGGAGCGGGGTCGCCGCCAGACGGCGCCGCAACCGTTTGGTCGGTGAACTCCAGGAATTCGAACCCGGCAAGCGTATCGCTGCCGTCGTTGCCGCCCCGGTCGGCAACCGTGACACTGCCGTCGGCATTCAGTTCGACCGAGAAGTCGGCCGCAATGCCGCTATAGACCGCCGTATCCACGCCCTCGCCGCCGTCGATATAGTCATCGCCGCCTCGGCCGCCGATCCGGTTGTCACCGGCGTTGCCGTGGATGATGTTGTCGAGGTCGTTTGCCATCAGGTCTCGGGCGGTGTCCAGCAGGACGAAGCGCTCGACCGCCGCGGCAACCGACAGATAGCCGGCCCCGGAATAGACCGTATCGGTGCCCTCGCCGGACTCCTCCACGATCTTGACGCGCGAGCTGTTGACGACATAGGCATCGTCGCCATCGCCGCCCGCCAGCGTGTCCCAATGCCCGCCGCCGGTTGCCAGCACATCGTCGCCCGCGCTGCCGGTGACGGATTCGCCGCCCGCAGAGGTGCCAACGATGGTCGGATCCGGCGCCTGGAGCGACAGCGAGGGGCCGGGACCGGGCGCCGGGGCGGGAGCGGGCGCCGGGTCGGGAGCGGGGTCGCCGCCAGACGGCGCCGCAACCGTTTGGTCGGTGAACTCCAGGAATTCGACCCCGACAAGCGTATCGCTGCCGTCGTTACCGCCCCGGTCGGCAACCGTGACACTGCCGTCGGCATTCAGTTCGACCGAGAAATCGGCCGCAACACCGCTATAGACCGCCGTATCCACGCCCTCGCCGCCGTCGATATAGTCATCGCCGCCTCGGCCGCCGATCCGGTTGTCACCGGCATTGCCGT
>Ga0206129_10001826_pt1 | contig 27870 bp, 34 predicted proteins | sample Helgoland_Spring_8_FD_148616 | JGI IMG/M metagenome (GOLD analysis project Ga0206129, IMG submission 148616) | Pelagic subsurface seawater microbial communities from Kabeltonne, Helgoland, North Sea - Helgoland_Spring_Bloom_20160502_2 | ecosystem: Environmental > Aquatic > Marine > Epipelagic ...
CTTCCCCTGTGCCCGCACGGCGTGTGCATTTTCATGCGTTTATGCAGGAAATTCATGCGGGGATGCACAAGGCGCGCCAAGATGGTGTTGAGGACGCGCTACAACCCGTCGCACAGACGGTTAGCATTGATATCAAACTGCTTGCGTTTGACGAGATGCAGATTACCGATATCACGGATGCGATGATTGTTGGCCGCTTGTTCGAGATGCTCATGCAAAGCGGCGTTGTGATTGTAACGACTTCGAACCGCGTGCCTGATGATCTTTATAAGGATGGTCTGAACCGCCAGTTGTTCTTGCCCTTTATTGATCTTCTAAAGGACAAGATGGAGGTCGCGGAGCTCGCCAGTCCGACGGATTACCGTCAGGACAGATTGTCAGGATCTCCCGTCTTTTTTGCGCCAAACGGGCCAGAAGCACGTGCGCAGATTGAGGAGATCTGGCAGCGGTTGACTGAGGGCAGAGCGAAACCGCTCGAGCTGATTGTACAGGGGCGCAAAGTGCGCTTGCCTGGCTTTCACAACGGTGTCGCGCGCGCGAAGTTCTTTGATCTATGCGGCGCTCCCCTTGGGCCTGCGGATTATCTGACTATCGCAGAGGCCGCACGTGTGTTGGTGCTAGAAGATATCCCACGTCTGAGCCGTAACAACTTCAACGAAGCCAAACGTTTTGTGACGTTGATCGACGCGCTTTACGAAGCGCGCGTACAATTGATCGCCTCCGCTGCGGCGACGCCAGAAATGCTATACGTCGAAGGTACGGGCGCGTTTGAATTTGAACGCACCGCGAGCCGTTTGCGCGAAATGCAAAGTGCGGATTGGGGACGCGACTAGATCCTTACCACATCCGTGGTTTGGCATATTTTGCATATTCGTCATCATAGGCTTTACCATCAAACAACGCATCGCGTTCTTTCACGAAGTCACCCGCTGTGGGCACTTTAGTATCGCTGCCTAGACCTTGCCAGAGGCCCGAACGCATCAGCGCTTTGGCACATTGGAAATACATCTCATCAATACTCATCACGACGACAGAGCGCGGCAGCTTGCCCTTTTTTTCAAAACGCGCGCAAGTGGCAGGATCTGTTGTGATAATCCCAGTGCCGTTGATGCGCACAACATTGGTGCTAGAGGGGATCATGAACATCAGGCTGACCCGCTCGTCGCGCACAATATTGCGCAGGCTATCAATGCGATTGTTACCGAACCAATCGGGCAGCAGCACGGTTTGGTCATCCAGTATTTCAACGACAGACCCATCATCACCGCGCGGGCTGGCGTCCGTGCCTTCCGGCCCAACCGTAGAGATCAACACAAAGTGGGACGCTTCAATCCAAGCGCGATAGTGCGGGGTCATTGTTGTAACCACTTTTTCAATCGAGCGCGGGACCGGTTTGCCGTAGATCGCTTCTAGCTCTGCGAGGGTCTTGATTAGGGTCATATCCGTCTCCACTGCGTGCGCTTTGCAAGCGTTCATAGAGCGCCTTTGGCAGCAACGCAAAAAAGAAGGGACGATGAACGCCCCCTCAAGTCTTTGCCTGTTATTAAGTCCCGTTGTCCGAACGCCGCTCGATGAGACGTTGGTCTTCGGAGGGATCTTAGATTTTAACTGTTTTGGGACATAACATCGCGCAACGTAAAACTCGTTATCCGCATGTGTCGGTGCATTCGCTTTCTCCCCAACGGACCAAATCTGTTCATGTGAGGCTGGCAGGCGTCACGCGGGTCCGGTTGGGAATCAGATATAAGCGAATCGATTCGTTCTAGTCAACATTCTGTGATTCGCGATTTGGAAGCTACAAAATCTGGCGCGCTGCCTGATCAAGCCTCGGTGGAAATCGCAGGTTGAAGTGTGAGAACCGCAAGCCCTTGTTACGACCCTAGAAAATCGAAACAGATGTTATAAGAAAAACTGAAAATCAAAATGAAACAGCTAATTCGGTCAGGCAAAGTCGCGCCGAAATTTATTTTCAGAAGCGTTACTTTCTCGAAGAATTGCCCAATCTCTTGGCAGCCCTGGGGCATGCGATAATTCAACTGTTGACCAATCCGAAGCGCATTTGAATTTTGACGCAGCGAGGATCTGAATTACAACAGCTGATCAGTCGCAAGGGCGAAGCCATAGAGTTTAATCGCGATCAATGCCAATGTGTCACCCGATGAGACCGTATAGTTCTGCAATCCTGAATTCGCAGCGATTTGCGGGCGCGACACTTGCTGGACGGATGCGTTGTTGATTGCGACGGCCGGAGCACTTGGCTCAATGCGCATTTGCGAGGACGGCGCACTGACAATCAGCGTACCATTCACATGCCCCATGGAGCGACGCACGATCGAGTTCAGAAAACTTCCCTGCTGGCCCGGTGCTTTGGACACATGTCCAATGCTGTTGAGCGCATTGAGCGTTTGCCAGTTCATATCACGAAGTTCCAGCGCAATGGCGTGTATGCTCGCTTGCGGCTAGACTGAGCGTTGCTGAAAAACTGTTGTCGCTTCAGCCAATGCATCACTCACGGCAGCATCTGTGTTTATGTGAGCCGCCAATGTCGCTTGCAAACGATTCAAAGCTGCACCTGTGTCCGCCGCTTCCGGCGCGACTACGGGTCGAACAGATTGCTCTGTTCCGCCTGATTTCAATTCAAAGATGACATCATCGGGCATTGTTAGCAGTGTGCCTTCGCGTGGCTTATCGAGTACCTGCATTTGATTGCGACTGGTTTCTAGAAAAGCTTGCGGGTTTTCATGATAAGCAAAATCGTCCCGTAGACCAGGTTGCAAAACAATGACCAGCACCGTTGAGATTGTAAAGAAGGCGAAAATTAAGAAACCACGCATCATGATCTGATACTCATTTTGAAACCGTTAACCCAAAAATGTGCCACAGCTGTAATCCACCCCGATAACAGAGGATCTTTTGCGCCGGATATCCGGCATCCAGAAGCAGTTGCACAGCTTAGCGTGCCGGTGGCGACCAAGGACTATCGTCGAATACTAAAAGATCAAACGCACTCGAGAAATCCATCTGACTAAGCGCGCCTTTCACAACGAGCGCCAGCAGAAGATCTTCATGGTACGGATTGTTTTTCACAAGCGTTGCAGCAGGCACAGAAATAGCGCCCAGAATTGAGCCACCCGAAAACTCCGCTGGAAAACGCGCATCAACCAGCAGGCCGCTTCCAGTAGAAACATTTTGTTGCATGAAAGTGAAGACTTCGAGTTCACTGCGTGTCACCACAACCGGTGCCGCTGTCGCTGGTTCGACGCAATGTTCGGGGCATGTGCGTGTTGCTTGGCAATATCTGTTTGGTAAGGCTGCATCCCCGCCAGCACCTCTGCGGATGCTAAAAGCTTGACCACCAAACTCAAATTCAACTCTGGACAGACCACGTGCAATATCTACTACTGCACTTTGCAGTGATAGCAAAAGCGTTAGGGCGGCCACCCGGAAAGCTTACGCAAAAGCGCCTTTGACTGACTTTATTTTACTCATACCTGCTCGAAACGTTTTTCCATTTTCGTTGCGCTGAGGCTAAATTTTTGCACTCGCGCGGTCAGTGTATTATTTTGGTTGCATTTTATTCATAAAAAAATCCATTGAGCATCAAAAATATGGTCAACCGTTCTCGCGTAAAATGTGTCCTGCGAGATAGAGTGACCCACAAATCAAGACACGCGCCGTCGGGGTAGTTTTTGCGATTTGCGTCAATGCGTCTTGAACCGACTTGGCCTCTTGAGCGGGAATGCCTGCATCACGCGCAGATTGGGCCGTGACGTTAGCCAGGAGCGTGTTTATCTCACCGGGAATATCGACAGCATGCAATTGCGCGACCTGCGCCGCGAGCGGGCGCATATAGCCGCTTACATCCTTGGTATTAAGCATCCCACAAATCATATGAGTGTCGCGCTTTGGCAGCTTGGCCAAAAGATCCACAATCGCCAGCGCAGCGGAGGCATTGTGCCCCCCGTCCAACCAAAGTTCGAGCGCGGGTGAGCGATCGGCCCAAGTCCCTGTTTTCAATCGTTGCATACGCGCAGGCCATTGAGCGTCGGTCATCGCGGCCGTGCAGGCTTCTTCGCCAAATCCAAGCGTACGTAAACCAGCAATCGCGGCCCCTGCGTTCTGCGCTTGATGCTCTCCCAAAAGCGCAGGCGTGGGCAGATCCAGAAGGCCCGTTTCATCCTGATAGATCAGACGATCACGTTCTGTACTGACGTGCCAGTGTTGTCCATACGCAAACACAGGCGCACCTAAACGCGCAGCTTTGGCTTCTATAACCTCAAGGGCTGCGTCTTTCTGCGGGCCAACGATACAAGGCACACCCCGCTTAATGATGCCCGCCTTCTCACCAGCGATCTCTGGCAAAGAGTCGCCCAAGAATTGCTGATGGTCGATGGATACAGGCGTTATGATCGTCAAGGCAGGCCTATCAATCACATTGGTAGCATCCACACGGCCACCAAGACCAACTTCCAGCAGCGTATAGTCTGCCTTTTGGCGCGCAAAAGCGAGCAGGGCCGCGCAAGTGGTGATTTCGAAATAGGTGATGCTTTCGCCGGCATTGGCGTGGTAGCATTCATCCAGGATTTCGGTCAGATGGTCTTCGGTGATCAACTCACCCGAGACGCGAATACGTTCATGAAAACGCGCAAGATGGGGCGAGGTGTAGGCGTGTACGGATTTACCCGCGCCCTCAAGACCCGCGCGCATCATCGCTTGCGTGCTGCCTTTGCCATTAGTGCCTGCGATATGAATGACAGGTGGCAAGCGACGTTCCGGATTGCCCAGCGCGTTCAGCAAACGCTTGCATCGATCCAGCACAAGGTCGATAACCTTGGGATGCAGTTTCATCATCCGCTCTAGAATAACGTCCGATGTTGCATGGTTCACGCTTTCGCGTCCTCGGAAACCTCATCGCTTGCCTCGGTTGGTACGGCAAGTTCGGGGGGCTTCGGTAAATCGCCCATCACGGGGGGCGGCAAGTGCATCAACATACGAATGATCTGCACCAGCTCCGCTTTCATTTCCGTACGCTTGGTCACACGATCCAGCATACCGTGCTCCAACAAGTATTCCGCACGTTGAAAGCCTTCGGGCAGCTTTTCACCAATAGTCTGCGCAATCACGCGCGGGCCTGCAAAACAGATGAGCGCATTGGGCTCCGCAATCTGAACATCACCGAGCATCGCGTAGGAGGCCGTCACACCACCAGTTGTCGGATGCGTTAGCACGACGATATAGGGCAGCCCTGCCTCTTTCAGCATTTGCACAGCCACTGTCGTTCGCGGCATTTGCATCAGGCTGAGAATGCCTTCTTGCATACGCGCGCCACCTGCCGCAGAGAACAGAACCAAAGGTTTGCCCGTATCAACCGCCCGCTGAGCCGCCGCAATAATCGCGTTGCCCACATACATGCCCATAGACCCCGCCATGAACGAGAAATCCTGACAGGCCGCAATGATTGGTGTGCGTCCAATTTCGCCCTCGGCGACAAGCATCGCTTCTTTCTCGCCCGTGCCTTTCTGGGCGGCTTTCATGCGATCGGGGTATTTCTTTTGATCTTTGAACCGCAAAGGATCAGAGACAGGCTCTGGCACGTCAACTTCGGTAAAGATACCGCCATCGAACAGCGCTTCAAAACGGTCTCGCGCAGTGAACGCCATGTGATGCCCGCACGATGTGCAAACGTTCAGGTTGCCGCTCAACTCGCGGTGAAACAGCATTGTTCCGCATTCGTCGCATTTGGACCACAGGTTTTCTGGCGTCTCGCGACGGGAGAAAATCGAATTGATCCGCGGTCGGACGTAGTTGGAGATCCAGTTCATCGCAGACCCTTTCCTGCGTTAGTCTTTCGAATTCAGATAAAGGCCCTTGGCCACAATTGCAATCAGCGCCTAAGCGCAAGGCGCGCCGCAAGCCAGCACACGATCATCACCGCAAAGTCGATGGGGAGGAACGAGCGGATCGCTGCTTCGTCGTTTGCGGTGAAGGGATATTGATAAAGCGCAAGACCCGACATTTCGCCCTGTGGCGCGATCAGCAAAAGCGCCGAGACATTTGTGACAAAATGAACGGCAATCGTAGGCCCGAGCGTGCCTGAACGCGCGGTAAGATCCGCAGCGATCATTCCGAATACGCTGGCCCAAATCGCGACAAGCCACGCGTTACCGCCATGGGTTCCAGGTGAATAGTGCGCGAGACCAAACAAGACAGACGGGATCACCATCCACACCGCAGGATGCGCAAAACGGGCCGCGAGTTGTTGTTGGATGTATCCGCGAAACAGAACCTCTTCCGCGCTGGCTTGGATCAGCACAGCGATCAGCGCGGGCAATAAAAACGTCAACCATTGCGCAAAAGCCAATCCATCTAGCAACGCGGGATCATGCCCATAGGGCGGCAGAGCCATCAAAGCACCCACCACCAAAAGCAGTGCAACAATCACGAACTTTGCTTGCAAGAACGCGATTGTCGGTGGGCCGATCAATGTCTCGGGACGTCGTCGATGCAGACCGATAACAACAGCCGCCACCGCGATCCAGATCATGCCGAACGAAAACAACAAAACCAAAACGCTTTGCGGCAGCAACAGTGTCTCCAAGTCCTCGTAGAGGGCTCGATAGCTTTCATCGCTCATCACATAATAGAGGGACTGCCAGATCAACGGGGAACAAATAATCAGAATGCCAGCCGTTGCAATCAACCCGACAAACAGACGCCACGGCTGTGCCTTCTCCCGCGCAGGCGCGACAAAACGGTCATGGGCCGTGTAGTCAAAAGAGAAGATTGTCTTGAGCATATTGCCTACATTTAGGCACCTGTTGCGCTCAGCGCTAGTGCGTACTTAAGCATTTCACAAAGCGAAGCTGCACTTCTTTTATTATTAAAACAATTTCCCCGCAAAAGCCTTTACGGTTTCAGCAAATCAATTAATTACGGCTAGTGCAGCCTCTCCACAACTTCCCAGAACTCCGACCATGCCTCGCCTTGATCAATTGATGCATCATCGGTCTTCGTTTCAAAGTTTCGAGTTACCACCTTGAGTTGTCTTGCCGCATTACATAGTCTCATTTCGTTGTCTTTAGACAACGTGCCGCCCAGAACCTCGATCAGACCTTTGCCGTTTTGGCGTCCTCTGGAAACTCGGAAAAATATGCCTCAAACGTTAATAAATCAGCCTCGCTTACGCCCCAACACACCCAGTTAATGGCAATTGGGGTGAGGAGGAAATCAAAGCCAAAGAACGGATTAGACTGTGCCGATGCCATCGAAGACGACAAAACAAGACTGAGGATCATCCGTTTTGACCATCTTCGTATCGCGTTTCCCCTTCCAAAAGCAGCCGTTGGCATACTGAAACAGAATGCGGGTTTTCGCGACACGTGCTTTGCTGGTCGCGTTTCAATTCCAATGCAGCCTCACGTCGCACCTTGCGACCTTGCCTTCGCTGATTTATCCACTCTTCAACGCATATTTCGGAGAGCCCACTATGACCAAGTTCGACAAAAGCAAATTGCCAAGCCGCCATGTCACAGAAGGGCCAGCGCGCGCGCCACATCGTTCATATTATTACGCGATGGGCATGTCTGAGGAAGAAATTCACCAGCCCTTGGTAGGCGTTGCCACATGCTGGAACGAAGCCGCGCCGTGCAACATTTCTTTGAACCGTCAAGCACAGGCCGCAAAGATGGGTGTTAAAGCCGCCTCTGGCAGCCCGCGTGAGTTCACGACCATCACGGTCACGGACGGCATTGCGATGGGTCATGAGGGCATGCGCAGCTCCTTAGCGTCACGTGAAGCGATTGCTGATACGGTTGAATTAACCATGCGTGGTCACTGCTACGACGCGCTTGTGGGCCTTGCGGGCTGTGACAAATCCTTACCAGGCATGATGATGGCGATGATCCGTCTCAACGTGCCGTCCGTGTTTGTCTACGGTGGCTCCATCCTGCCGGGTCGCGCACCTGACGGCGCGAAGGTTCCAGAGTCTTATGCAAATCGCGATCTTACGGTTCAGGACATGTTTGAAGCCGTGGGTCATCAACAAAACGGCACAATGACCGAAGCAGAGCTGGAAATCCTAGAGCGTGTGGCTTGCCCATCTTCTGGTGCATGTGGTGGTCAGTTCACCGCTAACACGATGGCCTGTGTGTCCGAGGCTATTGGCCTTGCGTTGCTGAATTCCTCCGGTGCCCCTGCCCCGTTCGAAAGCCGTGATGAATATTCCAAGGCCTCCGGAATCGCCGTGATGAACCTGATTGAAAAAGGCATTCACGCACGTAATGTCTGCACACGCGAAGCGTTTGAGAACGCAGCGCGTGTTGTTGCATGCACGGGGGGTTCCACAAATGCAGGTCTGCACTTGCCTGCGATGGCGCATGAAGCAGGCATTGATTTCTTCCTTGAAGATGTTTGCGATATTTTCCGCGACACGCCATATTTCGTCGATCTCAAGCCCGGTGGTCAGTATGTTGCCAAGGATCTCTATGAGGCGGGCGGCGTTCCCGTTGTCTTGAACGAGCTGCGCCGTGCTGGCTTGTTGCATGAAGATTGCATGACCGCGACGGGCTATTCCATTGGTGAAGAACTCGACAAGCACACGCTGAAGGCTGATGGCCGCGTGGTTTATCCTGTTGAAACGCCAATCACCAAGACTGGTGGCGTTGTAGGCCTCAAGGGCAACCTCGCCCCAGAAGGCGCGATTGTGAAAGTTGCAGGCATGGCCGCGCAGCATCAGCGTTTTGTTGGCCCCGCGCGTATCTTTGAGTGCGAGCAAGACGCCTTTGAGGCGGTTCAAAACCGCACTTATAAAGAGGGCGATGTTTTCGTTATCCGTAACGAGGGACCTGCAGGCGGTCCCGGTATGCGCGAAATGTTGGCAACAACAGCTGCGCTTTCCGGTCAGGGCATGGGTCTGAAGGTGGCACTGATCACTGACGGTCGTTTCTCTGGCGCAACCCGTGGTTTCTGTGTGGGTCACGTTGGTCCCGAAGCTGCACATGGCGGTCCGATTGCCCTGCTCCAGCAAGGTGACGTGATCACGCTTGATGCGGTTGAAGGTACGTTGGACGTGGATATTTCTGACGAAGAGATGGCCAAGCGCCGTGCCGATTGGAAAGGCCCGCGTGAGACGATCTATGCCTCTGGCGCGCTTTGGAAGTATGCGGATCAAGTTGGCGAAATCTACAAGGGCGCGGTCACGCATCCTGGCGGCAAGGCAGAAAAGCATGCGTATTGGGATCTGTGATCTCGACTTAAGCAAAGCTCGCCAGTCGGGCCCTGCGCTGCTCATCTGTGTATCCCTTGGCGCCTGTGTGGGCGGTGAGGGCCTATCCTTTGCACGAAAAGGCGAAGCAGAAGGCACGCCAAGCGGCGTTGTGATCCTGAAGACTACACAAACCACGCTGGCACGGGGCGCAATCAAGCTGACTGCGCCAAAGGGCTACTGTATTGACGAAACTTCTGTCAGCAGCGGCTTGCAAGGCAGCTCGGCAATGCTGGCGCAATGTTCTTCGTTTGATGGCAAAGGCGCAGGTACGGACATAGCAGTAATGAGCGTCCAAGTCTCCTCTCGTCGTGGGGAAAGTGCAACAGCTCCCAGCGCGCAAGATCTTGTAAGCGCAGCGATGCCACGCAAGACACTTCAGACAAAGCAAAAGGGCAATCTCGCCTTGGCTCAGCTGGCAACCGGCGGTGATGAAGTCTTAGCACCCGCCGATCCGATCCATTGGCGCGGCGCGACTAAACTAGATACGCGCCTTGTTTTACTCAGCCTATTTGCGCCGAAAGGGTCCGATCTAACAGGCAACAAAGGCGCTGAACTCTTGGCAGCGCTTGCGCATGGAATTTCTGCGAAACGTGGATCTTTGTTTGGGTTTGGCCGCGACGCGCCCGAGAGCAAAGATGCAAATTCGGAAAGTATTCAACCTATTGATGTTGCTGAAAGCTCAACGATCGATACGGTTGAGCCAGAAAAAAAAGGTAGCCAAGGCATCATTGCCCGTTTGTTAAACCGCTCTTAATTTGATTAAAGTAACAGAAAGAGCAGCGGCAAAGAAGACAACTGAATACCATAGCTTTGGGTAAACCATCCTTTTTGAGCAGAGTTCTGTTCAAACGTTCCATTCGCCGTTGGGCGCGTGTCGCGGATGCCGCCAAGAATACTCCCGTATCTGTGCTTCATAAACAAAGGGCACATGCGCGTCGCTTGCTCGTACATCTTAACCGCTTTGTACATGTTGCTGACAACCGTTTGGCGTTACCTCTGATCGGCAGTCAAGCGATCCAGACATCACACGATTCAGATTGGGCATAGCGCCCGGAGGCATGGTCCGGTCCACCGCCAGAACAAGGCATGGCATCAGTGCCGGGCAAATCGATTCTTGGTGGGTAAATTTTGCTACACCACGATTGCGATTTCTCGGAACTATCATTGCGCCAACTCCGCAATACACACGGGGCAGATTTGGCCCCCTACGGCCTGTGCATGGATGTTTTCAATTTTGATGGATCGTTCCTATCTTTGGTGATTGATTTTCCAGAAGCGAGCGTATCCGGCTTGAAACGCAAACATCTGATCCGCCTTGAACCGATCATTGAGCTGGAGAAACCGCTCGAAATCTTTGCGCGCTTGAACATCAAGCATGGCCCGAACACGGAACAAGTTGTGCGTGAGTTACCGCTGAATGATACGGTGCCAATGGTGGAATTCGACCTTGCCTACACGAAGCTCAATGAAAAGCATGTGGCTTGATCTGATCTTTGAAGGCCCGCAAATGGACCAAGTCACGCTGCGCGACCTCACGCTAATCCGCCGACCTAGGGCGGACGTTTAGCAGCCGTGAAACACTGTTAAAAGAAAGACCGTCCCGATGAGCGCATTTGAACTAAGCCAAACCCGCCTGTTTGAGGGTGTTTGGGAAGGTGTGCCGACGGCCGTAGACGAGAACGCTGAGCAACCTGATCTGGGGAACACGCATCTTGATAAGCCTTTGGGCGAATTGCGCTTGAAAGAAACCGGCGAGCCGTACTAATGGTCAGTGCGCGTTCCGATCCCGATCGAGCTGATTGGCGACGGTGCGCAGACCTTTCTGATCCTTGATCGCGACACGGACGAAACGTTCGACAGTTTTACCATTATCGCAGGCGATGCGGTCAGCGATGGTATCCGCGCCGAAGTTGCGCTACTGTGTGCAGAGCTGGATATGGTGAAACGCGCTTTGCGTCGCCACTGTGCTGCGACGACATAGACAAGTTGACCTGCTCTAAAATTACGTAAGCAAGGTGACGCTGCGTTTCGGGTGACATGGCTCTCTGGTCTGCGCACTCTGCTCCCAACTTTGGGAGATACCTATGACCGACTATCCGCACATGCTAGCCCCCCTTGATCTTGGCTTTACCACGCTGAAAAACCGCGTGTTGATGGGGTCGATGCACACCGGCCTCGAGGAAAGCAAAGACTGGAACCGTGTCGCAGAATTCTACGCAGATCGCGCACGCGGTCAGGCCGCGTTGATCGTAACGGGCGGCATGGCCCCCAGCAAAGAGGGCGGCGTTTTCCCCGGCGCTGCTGGCTTGTTCAATGATCAGGACATCGCCAACCACAAGATTGTCACGGACCGCGTCCATGCGGCTGACGGCAAGATCGCGATGCAGATCCTGCATGCCGGACGTTATGCTTACGGCCCTGAGTGCGTCTCTGCGAGCGCATTAAAATCCCCAATCTCGCCCTTCCAGCCAAAAAATTTGGATGAAGAAGGCATCGAAAAGCAGATCAACGACTTCATCGTCGCCGCCACGCGCGCGCAGCAAGCGGGCTATGATGGCGTGGAGATTATGGGCTCTGAGGGGTATTTCATTAACCAGTTTCTCGCGCTTCATACAAACAAACGCACGGACCGTTGGGGCGGCGCTTATGAGAATCGCATGCGCCTGCCTGTAGAGATTGTACGCCGCGTGCGTGAAGCAGTCGGCACGGATTTCATCATCATCTACCGCCTCTCGATGATTGATTTGGTGCCGAATGGATCAACCTTTGACGAAGTGATCCTGCTCGCCAAAGCCGTCGAGGACGCGGGCGCGACGATAATCAACACAGGCATCGGCTGGCACGAAGCGCGCATTCCCACGATTGCCACCTCTGTTCCACGTGCGGCGTTCACTTGGGTCACCAAAAAATTGATGGGCGAGGTCAGCATCCCTGTCATCACCTCTAACCGCATCAACACACCTGAAGTGGCTGAAGAGGTCTTAAGCAGCGGTGCCGCGAATATGGTGTCCATGGCACGGCCTTTCCTTGCGGATGCGAAGTTCGTGAGTAAAGCAATGGCCGGCAAGACCGATCACATCGCGCCTTGTATTGCGTGTAACCAAGCCTGTCTCGATCACACCTTCGGCGGCAAGATGACGTCTTGCTTGGTCAATCCCCGAGCCTGCCATGAAACCGAGCTAATGATCGAACCGACGGCTGACGCGAAAAAGATCGCTGTGGTTGGTGCGGGTCCAGCGGGTCTGAGTACCGCTATGACGGCCGCAGAGCGAGGCCATAGCGTGACCCTGTTTGATCGTGCAGACGATGTCGGTGGTCAATTGAACATGGCCAAACAGGTCCCCGGCAAGGAAGAGTTCTGGGGCCTCGTTGATTGGTATCGCACAATGATGGCGACCTCTGGTGTCGATGTGCGTTTGAACACAGAGGTGAATGCGGACGATCTGGCTGATTTCGATGAGGTGGTCATCGCGACAGGTGTGGTCCCGCGTGACGTTGGCATTCCTGGTCAAAACGGGGCAAACGTGCTCTCATATATAGATGTGCTGCGAGGAAAGGCTGAAGTCGGCAAACGCGTCGCAATTATTGGCGCGGGTGGCATTGGCTTCGACGTTGCGGAAACTTTGGTGCACGAGGGTGTCAGCCCTGCCGTTGATCTGGACGCTTGGAAAGAAGAGTGGGGCGTCGGCGATCCGTCTGAGACGCCTGGTGGTCTCTCCCTTAGCGGTCCAAAACCTGATGCGCCAGCACGCGAGGTGACGTTGTTGCAACGCAAAGCCACGAAACATGGCAAGGGTTTGGGAAAAACGACGGGCTGGATCCACCGCGCAGCTTTGAAAATGAAGAACGTCAAAATGGTTGGCGGTGTGAATTATGAGCGCATCGAAGAAGGCGGGTTATATGTGTCCTTTGGTGAGGCTCGAGAGAACCCACAGCTCATCGAGGCGGATACGATTGTACTATGTTCAGGGCAATTGCCGGAACGTTCGCTTGCAGATGCCTTGGAGGCCAAGGGTGTCCCATGTCATGTAATCGGTGGCGCGGACGTTGCCGCAGAGCTGGACGCAAAGCGCGCGATCAATCAGGGCACGCGATTGGCAGCCTCGCTTTAAGACTAAGAGTTCGACGGGGGGCCAGGCACCCACACTCTCCCAGGATATTTATCGAAATAGGAAGCACATCCGCTGTTTCCATGCCGCAAACGATCCGCGACAAAACCCTAGCATTGTCTAGGGAGCGCCCCAATCGCGCCCCTTTTGAAGCAGATACCTTGTTCCAGACACAGGAACACAAAGGTAGACGAAATGGATTGCCTGACAGAAATGGAAGCCTTCGCCACAGTTGTGGACCAAGGTGGATTTACAGACGCTGCAAAGAAGATGGGGATTTCAAAATCTGCCGTTTCAAAGCACGTCTCTTCACTTGAAGCACGCCTTGGTGCGCGCCTTTTGAACCGCAAAACGCGACGTGTAAGCCTAACAGAAATCGGCCTTGCCTATTACGACCGCGCTCGTCGCGTTTTGAATGATGCAGGTGAGGCGGGTGCGTTGGTCACATCCATGCAATCCGCGCCTTCGGGGTTGCTACGTATCTCTGTAGCGACGGACTTTGGAGTTAATCACCTCAGCTCCGTGCTTGGCGATTTCCTATCCGAGTTTCCAGACATCACCGTCAATATGGTCCTGAATAACCGCTATGTAGAGTTGATTTAAGAGGGTTTTGATATGTCCGTGCGAATTGGTGAGTTGGAAGACAGCTCACTTCGGGCACGCAAATTGACTGAAACGACGAAGCGCATGATCGCCTCCCCCGCCTATTTTGAGAAATATGGTCGGCCAGAGAAGATCGACGATCTCAATGATCATATGCTTTTGCATTACTCGAACCAATCCAGTGGCAACATATGGAAAGTCACGGCACCTTCCGGCGAAAAAGGTCAGACCCGCACCGCTGGCTGGCTGAGCGTGAATGACGGGCGGTCCTTGCTAAACGCAGCGATTGCGGGACTTGGTATCGCGTATCTTCCGAGATTTTTGTACTCAGAGGCGATGGAGCAAGGTTTGGTTGTTGATGCGATCCCCGAGCTTCCGACAGAAACGCAAGGCATCTACGCCGTTTATCCACCGGGCCGCTTTACACAACCAAAGGTGCGCGCATTCATTGATTTTCTCGTTCAATCGTTTGCTGCTAAAGGACCTTCTGAGTGGTAAAAGCGCTCAAATTCTAGATATCTCCCCCGACCCCACTGGTCCCTTTGCATGATGCGAAGGGGCCATTTTTTATGTGCTGAGAAAGCTGATGTTCGTGCCGCCGAACTTGCGGGTCTCCAAGAGGTCGCATTCTGGCGGAGGGATGATGTCTGCGCTTTCTTCCCATAGGACAAGCGCGTTCTTGGCGACCCAACCGCCAGCCAGTGCGCTTTTCAACGCAGCTTCGCCCATGGATTTGCCATAAGGCGGGTCAAGGAAGATAAGGTCATAAGGTGCATCAGGTTTGGCAGGCAAACGCGTCGCGTCGCGTGCAAAAAGCTTGGTTTCGGTTTTGCATTGACACAATGCGATATTCTCGCGGATCAGGCTTTGGCCTTTGCGCCCCGTTTCAACAAATGTTGTGTGGATCGCACCGCGCGACAACGCTTCCAAGCCTAACGCGCCGGTACCTGCAAACAAATCAAGGCAGCGCATATCTGTGATCGGATCGCCATAACGTCCGCCCATCAGCACGTTAAACAAGCTCTCGCGCACGCGGTCCGTCGTCGGTCGCAGATGCGCGCCTGCGTCGCCTTTGCCAACAGAGGCGAGCGCGCGACCACGAAAAGTTCCGCCGATGATCCTCACGCTTTTAGCAGGGCCTTCATGTCGGTATCTGGGTTGGCGATGACGTCAGGCGTGGGTGATTTTCCGGCCTCGATCAAGCGTTTGCCGATCATGTAGTTGCGTGGGTCGTTCATCGCGTCCACGGCCAAGAGCGTGTCGTCCTTATAGTACCAGAAGGAGATCGCTGGTGAGTTAGTGTCGCGGCGCGCAACGACGCGATCATAACCAATGTTCAGCCCCGCAATTTGCAGTTTTACATCGTATTGATCAGACCAGAACCACGGTTTCGGTGTATAGGTCTTGCCCGCTCCCAACATGTTTTCAGCAACAGCTTCCGCCTGATCAATCGCGTTTTGTACGCTTTCAAGACGACGTCGCGCACCGCGCAGGTCGAACGAGGCGCAATCACCAGCCGACCAGATGTTGGGATCAGACGTGCATCCTTGTTCATTCACCGCAATGCCGTTTTCAATGGTCAGACCTGCCTTTTCAGCGAGGCTCGCGTTAGGTGTGATACCAACGCCGACAATCACGAAATCAACGTCGAGCTCTGTGCCATTCGCCAGTGTGGCACCGCACACATAGCCCTCGCCGTTCAAGCTTTTGAGGCCAACGCCCTCTAAGATTTTAACACCATGCGATTGATGCAGTGCACGGAAATAATCAGAGGTATCAGGCGCTGCGACACGCTGCAGAATGCGCTCGGCCATCTCAACGACAGTCACTTCGACCCCCATCTTGCGCGCGACTGCTGCGGCTTCTAGCCCGATGTAGCCGCCACCCACAATCAGCGCACGTTTGCCAACGTTGAAATGATCCGCCATCGCGTCCACATCCTTCAAGGTGCGCACGGTGAATACGCCGCCTAAAGCACCGCCAATAGAGGCAGGCAAGGTGTTCGCACGAGAGCCAGTCGTGAGTGCGAGTTGATCGTAGGATATTACCTCATCACCCAAATGCACTTCGCGCTTGACCATATTAATCGATGTGACAGCCGCCCCCATTTTCAACGTGATATTCTGATCTGCATAAAAGCTCTCGGGGCGCAGGAACAAGCGCTCCAAAGCCATGTCGCCCAGCAAATAGGCTTTAGACAAAGGCGGGCGCTGGTAGGGCGGCACGTGCTCTTCGCCGATCAAAGTGATCTCGCCCTCAAAACCAGAGCTGCGCAATTTGGCAACAAGCGAGGACCCTGCTTGCCCTGCTCCGATGATCACAAAATGTGCCATTAGCAAGATCCCTTCTAAAAACTTGTAGCGTCTGACTGCGCAGACTCTATATCGTTGAGGAAGACGAACGCAATTCCCAGAAAAGGCATCCACATGAAAATTTCAAAGGGCGACCGCTTGCCGACATCCACTTTGGTCCAATTGGGCGACGCAGGCCCCGCGCCTGTCGCTTTGGCGGATAAGACCGCAGGGCGCAAAGTCGTGATTTTCGCGGTGCCAGGCGCGTTCACACCGACATGCCACTCTGCGCACGTGCCAAGTTTTATGCGCACCAAAGATCAGTTCACCGAAAAAGGCGTGGATGAAATCATTTGCGTTTCCGTCAACGACCCGTTCGTGATGAAAGCATGGGGCGAAGCGACGGGTGCTACTGCGGCTGGCATCACCATGCTCTCGGATGCGGAAAGCGCGTTTACCAAAGCGATTGGTATGGATTTTGACGCACCCTCCACAGGCTTCATCGCGCGCTCCAAGCGTTACGCAATGTTGATCGAAGACGGCGTTGTGACGCAGCTCAATGAGGACCGCCCAGGCGAGTGCGAGATCTCCGCAGGCGAAGGTCTGTTGGACGTTATGTAGTCCTAGAGGCTATCAAATTTGCGCGCTAGCGTAACATCCAGTGCGCTTAGGCCATCCACAGAGTGGGTGGTCAAAACCACGTGTACTTTGTTGTAAACGTTGAACCATTCCGGGTGGTGATCCCATTTCTCAGACCAAATCGCCGCGCGTGTCATCCAGCCGAATGCATCTGCGAAATTCTTGAACTTGTAGCGTTTCTCAATCGCATCGCGTCCCTCCACCATAGCCCAGCCTGTCGCGAATAGCGGGTCAAGCAGAGGGCCGCGTGTGTCGTCAAATAGTCTCGCACTCATTGCTGTTCCTCCACTTGGATTTTCTTAAACGGGCCATAGTCCGTGAGAAGCTCGATATCCTGTTCAATCGCTTTACGCTCTTCTTGTAAATAACGCGCGATGGCGTCGGAAAAATCCTCGTTGCCAACCCAATGCAGCGAATGGGTCGTCACAGGGAGATATCCGCGCGCTAATTTATGTTCGCCCTGCGCACCCGCTTCGACACGTTTCAAGCCCAACTCGATCGCGGCGTCGATAGCGCGGTAATAACACAGTTCGAAATGCAGGCAGGGATGATCCTCGACGCAGCCCCAATAACGGCCATAAAGCGCCTCTCGTCCAATGAAATTCAAGGCCCCTGCGACAGGCACCCCATCGCGTTCCGCAAACACAAGAATGACATCATTGCGCATAGTGTCTTGAACGATATCAAAAAATTGCCGCGTGAGATACGGCGTGCCCCATTTGCGCGCGCCTGTGTCTTGGTAGAATTGCCAGAAGGCATCCCAGTGCTCGGGCTTGATTTGATCGCCGGTTAAGGCTTGGATCGTGCCGCCAAATGCATTGGCCTGTTCACGCTCTTTGCGGATATTCTTGCGTTTGCGCGAGGCCAGCGAGGCAAGGAAAGCGCTGAAGCTTTCATAGTCATCGTTAATCCAATGAAACTGCTGGCTGAAGCGCCCCATGAGCCCCATCTCAACACCCGCGCGCATCTCCTCTTCGGTGCAAAACGTCAGATGCAGCGATGAAATCTCGTTGTTCGTGGCCAATTGCACTGCGCCTTGGATCAATGCGGATTGCCCAACCTGTTCGAACGCGGGCTTCACCAACAAACGCCGTCCCGTCGCAGGCGTAAAGGGCACAGCAACCTGCAATTTCGGGTAATAGCGCCCACCCGCATTCTCGTAAGCATGCGCCCAATTATGATCGAAAATATATTCTCCCTGCGAGTGCGATTTTGCGTAAAGCGGCGCGACAGCTATCAATTCCCCTTGGAGTTTCGCGGTCAGGTATTGCGGCTGCCAGCCCGTGCCAGAACCCACAGATCCGCTTTGTTCTAGAGCATATAGAAACCGATGCGCCGTGAACGGATCAAACGGCGCGCCACCCTCATTGGCCTCTGGACAGGCGCAGGCGTCCCAGTCTTCAGCCGCGATCTGCGACAGGCTTTGAGCAATCTCGATTTCGACAGACGTGTCGCTCATGAGGTTGGGAGCTTTGCCAAATATTGCTCGAAGGTGATGTTATCAGCGACTTTGCGCGCGCGTATTTCTTGCACCTCGCTCTTGACGGTCCAGCACAGAACATCTGCGCCTCTTGCTTTGAGATCTGCCACGCGCGGAGCTCCTAAATCCTCTATCTCATGAGAGATAAAGCAGGCCCCGACAGAGTCAAAGTCAGGGATTTCGCGCAGCCGATTCCGCGTACCCTTTGGCAGCAGCGGCCAATCCTCAGCAGTGTAAGCACTTGTCACGATCCCACGCGGCACAAGCGGTGCATGGATGGCCATTTGTTGCACCGAATGTGGGTTGAACGACATCACGCCAAGCGGGCCTTGATAGCCTTCAATGTCACGCGCAACCGCTTGCTCCAAGCGGCCAACATTTGCGCCCATAATGCCGTCTTGATCCTTAATCTCAATCATCAAAGGCACACCGCCCGCAACCAAGGCAAGCACTTCCGCCAGCGTCGGAATACCCTCATCACTGCCGCGCAAGATCACCCGACCTAGGTCAACGCCGGAGCGTTGCTGGATCGGACCGCTGTCCTTGGCGAGGCGTTTCAGGTCGTAGTCGTGAAACACCATTGCCGCGCCATCGCTGGACAATTGCACATCAATTTCGATGCCATAGCCCGCCTCTATCGCCGCTTTGATCGCTGCGCGCGAATTTTCTGGTCGCGCGTCTTTCACATCGTGCAATGCCCGGTGAGCCAGAGGTTGGCGCAGGAATGATGGATCAAGGCGGTTCATTTGATCTGGAAAATACCTTCGATTTCGACAGCCACACCAAATGGTAAAGACGCAGCTGACACGGCAGAACGCGCATGACGTCCTGCATCGCCTAGCGCTTCAACCATGAAATCAGACGCACCATTGATAACCTTAGGCTGATCACCAAAATCGCTGGTGGAGTTCACGAAACCCACCAATTTCACGACACGCACCAAACGATCCAGATCACCGCCGCAGGCTGCCTTGGCTTGCGCCAAAAGCGCGATCACGCAGGTTTTTGCGGCGACAGCCCCCTCTTCAGCGCTCATCGTGTCGCCAAGTTTGCCTGTAATAAAACCATCGGCATTGCTAGAAATCTGGCCCGATACATGCACCAAGTCCCCCACTTGCACGAAGGGCACATAATTCGCCGCAGGTGCAGGTGCATCGGGAAGGGTCACGCCCAATTCAGCAAGTTTGCTCTCAAAAATTCCAGCCATGTCAGGCCTCCTATTTGCGTTTGCGCATAGGCAAACACGCACGCCCGTTGCGCGCAAGTCTCAAACGCGGCGCGCAGCCATACGTTCGCGCACAAGTGTGAAGATTCCAGCCGCCACGATCAGCGATGCGCCTATGACGACGTTCAAGCGCAATTGTTCTGCGAAGATCAAAAGCCCTAGGGATGAGGCCCAAACCAGTTGCAAATAAGCAAAGGGTTGGACCGCGCTCGCCTCTGCGGCTTCATAGGTTTTGATCAACAAGAAATGTCCCGCAGCCCCTGTCAAACACAGCAAGCCCATCCAAGCCCAATCCACTCCACTCATCCGCTCCCAGAACGCAAAACCCACGGCTGTCATCAGCGCAGCGCCCGACACGCCCGTCCAGAAAAAGCTGGTCGCCGCGCTGTCCTTATGCGCCACATAGCGTGTGAGCATACTATAGAGCGCGAACATCAACGCAGAGACGAAGGGGATCAATGCGTAGGGCGAAAATACACCTGTGCCCGGCTGAAGAATGATCAACATCCCAATAAAGCCAACACCGATCGCCACCCAGCGCCGCCAGCCGACAGTTTCACCCAAAATTGGGCCTGAAAGTGCGGCGATAACAAGAGGGTAGCAGGCAAAAACCGCATGGCTCTCGATCAATCCGATGTAGACGAAGCTTTGCACGGCGACGCAGATTTCTGCCGCCAGAAGCACGCCACGAAAGATCTGCATCTTGAGCTGACCCGTTTGCACCGCTTTGCGCAATCCACCCTTGCTGCGCGACGCGATGGTAATGACGAAGGCGGCGAAGAACCAGTAACGCACCATAACGATCATCATCACATTGTATTCGCGCGCGAGATGCTGGGAAATGCCATCCTGCATCGCAAACACGAAGGTGGTCGCGATCATCAGGCTAATACCAAGGGGCGCGTTGTTTTGGCTCATGCGGGTTTGCTTCCTACGCTCATGTGGCGCTTGCGTCCAAATCCTGTGACGCGCTCAACCGCGAAACCTGCGTCACTTAACGCGCGCCGCACGAAGCCCGCGGCAGTGTATGTGGCAAAGGTTCCGTTGAGGTTTGTATGTGCGCCGACTTCGCTGAGCAAAGACGCTTCCCAGAGTTCCGGGTTCTTCGCGGGTGAGAAACCATCGAGGAACCAAGCGTCCGCTTTTTCACGCCATGCTGGCAGTGTTTCGCGTGCGTCGCCAGTGATTAGCGTAAAGTTCAAATCCTTAAGCTGCGCACCTTTTGGGGTCAGCGCATCAAGCAATTCACCCGCCAACTCTGCCAACTCTGGAAACGCTTCAAGCGCTTGACGCATCTCTGCGATGTCCAAGGGAAAAGCCTCAAAACTGGTGAAATGCAACGTGCCATCAACATTGCTGTCTCGCCACGCGTGCCAAGTCGCAAGCAAGTTCAGACCCGTGCCAAACCCAAGCTCAGACACATGAAACCCATCCACAAAACGCGCAGGCAGATTATTACCCCCCAAAAACACATGGCGCGTTTCGGTCAATCCATCCTGCAACGAATAGTATGGATCATCAAAACGCTGCGAAATTGGGACGCCATCTTCGTTCCAATCAAGTGTGCTTGTCTGGTCGTTCATGCGTTCTTGCCTTACGAGCGTATCCAAGTGCATTGGACATGAGGGCGCGCAAATGGCAATGGCCGATATCACGATCTATGGCGCGGGCATCTTCGGGCTCAGCATCGCGTGGAGCTGTGTGACGCGCGGCGCAACGGTGCAAGTGATTGATCCATATGGCGTTGGTGCAGGATCCAGCGGTGGTGTCGTGGGGGCTTTGGCCCCACATACCCCCGAGAATTGGAACGACAAAAAGCAGTTTCAATTCGAGAGTCTGATTATGGCGAACCGCTATTGGGGCGCCGTTGAACAAGCGGGTGGGTTGAGCACGGGTTACGCGCGTTCAGGGCGCTTGCAACCGATAAACGATGACCGTGCATTGGAACGCGCGAAAACGCGACGAGTGGGTGCGAAACATCTATGGCAAGGCTTGGCAGAGTTTGAGATTGTGAAGGCCGCTGGCACGTGGTCGCCCAAAAGCGAAAGCGGCTTGGTGATCCATGACACGCTCAGCGGTCGAATTCATCCGCGCATGACCTGTGCGGCTTTGGTGGCAGCTTTGGCAAGCAAGGGCTGCGATGTTGTTGCTGAAGGTGCGCCGGACGGCATCATCGTGGAGGCGACAGGTTGGCGTGGACTGCTGGAACTTGCCGAACAAATGGAGCAACCCGTGGGCAATGGCGTCAAAGGACAGGCGGCTGTTCTTCAATTTGCCACTGCCCCCAATGCGCCGCAGCTATTCGCGGACGCGCTTCACATCATCCCGCATAGCAATGGCACTGTCGCGATAGGCTCGACCAGTGAACGCCTGTTTGATGACCCCACCAGCACAGATCAACAGCTAGACGACGTTGTTTCGCGCGCAAGGCATGCATTTCCTGTGCTGCAGGATGCACCTGTGATTGAACGTTGGGCGGGTGTACGGCCCCGCTCCAAATCGCGCGCGCCGATGATTGGTCATCACCCGGTCCAAAAAGATGCATTTATCGCGAATGGCGGGTTCAAAATCGGCTTTGGTATGGCCCCCAAAATTGCCGAAATCATGGCTGATTTGATCTTAAACGGAACGGACCGGATACCCGAGGACTTCCGGCCAGAGGCATCTTTGCGTTAACGCTGCGCTATTACGTTGCGCAGACTTATGACAGCATTATCTAAGCTTTTCTGATACTGCTCACTTTTCAACGTGCCATCTTCGTTGAATTCATTGTGGACGCCAGCGACCAATACGGCTGGTGTTGCAAGGACCACAGCACCGAGCTGTGACAAGCAGTTACGCGTCATGAAATACGCTGTTTCGCCGCCCGTGCGACCCGCTGCCGCGCCAATAAGCAAAGTCGATTTGGCTGTGAACACAGTGCCAGGTACGCGGCTCACCCAATCCAGCGCGTTTTTGAGAACACCGGAAATGCCTTTGTTGCACTCAGGGCTTGCGACGACCAACACATCTGCTGCCGCGATCTGAGCGCCGAGCTTCGTCACCATTTCGGGAATACCTTTGGCTTCCAGATCACCATCGTAAAGCGGAAGATTGAGATCCGCTATTTCGACATCGGCGGTGCCATAAGAGGCAATCGCCGCCTTAATTAGTTGCGTGTTGAACGACGCCTCACGCAGCGAGCCAGAAATACCAAGAATTTTAGGAATAGCCATGGGAGTGCACCTTTGTGTTGCTAACTCTTTGCCCGAAATTGCGCGTTTTACTAGGCTTGTTCAATCGCAGTGCGCGCAGGGCTTACGTGCAAAAATAAAAGACCCCACCAAATTGACGGGGTCTTTGTGCAAATTTTTAATGGCTTAACTTGTTGGCAAAATCACGATTTCGACGCGACGATTTTGCGCTTTGCCCTCTTCGGTCAAGTTGCTTGCCAAAGGCTGATCTTCGCCGCGACCAATGCCTTGTAGACGCGTGAAGGACACACCCGCACCCGCGAGCACGTTCACAACAGAATTGGCGCGTTGAACGGAGAGGTGCTGGTTATAGCCTGCTTCGCCCGTGCTGTCTGTGTGGCCAATCACCTGAACGGTGGAATCTGGATAAGACTGCAAGTTCGTCGCAACGGCGTTCAAATCACTCTGGATCCCGCTCGACAAAGTCGCGCTGTCAGAGGCGAATGTAATGTCTTGTGGAAGGGACACGATCAAACGATCACCCGTGTTTGTGATGGTCACACGATCATTGCCAAGGCTCTTCTGGAGCTCTGCCGCTTGCTTGTCCAAGACGTTGCCCACAACAGCACCGCCAGCACCACCGATAAGCGCACCTTTGATTGCGTTTTGCTTGCGCTCTTTGGAATCGTCGCCAGAAATCAGACCCGCGATTACGCCCACACCAGCACCAATAGCCGCGCCTATAGTCGTCTTTTTAAAATCATCGTTGTTCACGCTGCGCTCTGGAGTGGCGCAAGCGGTCAAAGCCAGCAGGGATGCCGCAGAAATTGCGAGAAGGGGGGAATTTCGTGTCATGTTGTGCCTCATATGCTTTCTCCGTTAATCGGAGCTGATCTTACTGTAGCATCACCGAATTAGTTTCCCAAGATTTGGTTTGGGGGAATTTGAGCACACTTTCGCCAACTATCTTGGAGCAGCTTCGCGCGCTGCACTTTCATAGGCCAGCATCGCGCGTTTGATCGGAGTGCCCCAATGATAACCACCAAGCTCGCCCGATTTGCGCAAAGCACGGTGGCACGGGATAAGCCAACTCACAGGATTTTTGCCAACAGCTGTGCCAACCGCACGCACCGCTTTGGGGCTACCGACAGCGCGTGCAATATCGGAATAGGTGGTGACGTGACCACTGGGAACATGCAACAATGCTTCCCAGACCTTGATTTGAAAAGGCGCGCCGATCAGGTGGAGTTTACGCTCACCAGCGCCACCGAACGCAGCGCTCATCCAAGCGTCTAACTTGTCTTTGTTTTCCACAAATGCCGCTTCAGGCCAACGCGCAGCCATGTCTTTGTACGTCGCATCGTCGCCCGCTTCTGCAGCAAAAGCCATGCCACAAAGCCCAATATCTGTGCCCATCCCAAGGACGCGGCCAAAAGGGCTGTCGAACCAACCTGTGTAAATCGTCAGCCCAGCGCCGCCCTTAGCATATGTGCCTGGGCTCATCGCTTCCCAACGCAGGAACATATCGTGCAAGCGGCCCCCACCTGATAAGCCCGTCTCAATCGCAGTATCGAGCGTTGAATGATGTGCGCGAAGTAAAAATCTGGCATGATCAAGCGCTAGAAATTGCTGATAGCGTTTCGGCGAAACTCCCGCCCATTTTGAGAACAGCCGCTGAAGATAGGTCGGGCTGAGGTTCATTTCTTGCGCAAGCTCTTCGAGCGAAACGGGTGCGTCGCTCGCGTCTAACCGCTCAATCGCGCGGCGCACGAGTTTGTAATGATAGCTGGCCTCTTGGTCCTGTGTGACATGTGTGTTCATGGGTTTACTCTAGGACGCGACCCGATCTCACGCGATCCGTTTTTTGCACTTTACCCCAAGCAGTTTGTCAAACGTGCTGGCCCCCGTTGATTTCGATCTCCGTGCCGCTGACATAGCTCGAGGCGTAGTTGCACAAAAAGTAGATCACATTCGCTACTTCTTCAGTGCTGCCCAAACGTTGCATCGGCAATTTTTTAACGATCTCGTCGGTGCCCTCTGACAGAATTGACGTTTCAATCTCACCCGGCGCAATCGCGTTGACGCGCACACCCATTGGGCCGAAGTCATGTGCCATTTCACGGGTCAGCGCAGCAAGCGCCGCTTTGGAGGTCGCATAGGCTGCCCCAGCGAAAGGATGCACACGCGACCCCGCAATGGAGGTGACATTCACAATGGATCCCTTGGCCGCGACCAATTCATCCTTGAGACCGCGGGAGAGCACAACAGGCGCGAAGAAGTTCACATGAAATACTTTTCCCCAATCCATCAGATCAGTGTTAATCGTATTCAAGCGCTCCCCATCAGGCCCTTTTGGCGACACGCCCGCATTGTTGACCAAACCATGCAAAGGACCGTCCAAACGCTCACGAATACGTTCTACCGCGTTTATTGTGTCAGCGGGATCAGACAAATCGACCTGAATATGATTTTCAGCGCCGCCAGGCCAAGGACAACCCTCATCAAAGGCTTGGCGCGAACAGGTCAACACTCGCCAACCTTCACGCGAAAATTTCTTCACTGCCGCATGGCCAATACCACGGCTCGCGCCTGTTAATAGAAGTGTCTTAGACATGGTTTTGCCAATTCTGTTGAGTCCTAAGAACCATAGGCCCAAAAACCAAACGCAGAAAAGCACAATACTCAATTCATGCGCGTGCCCTTGCCGAATATAGCGCAAACAGGCTAGCACTCGCGGCATGACAAAACCTGCGAAACAACTGCCTTATCATACGATCCGCGAGATCTTCACGCGCTTTGAAGCATCCGAGCCTGAACCAAAGGGGGAACTGGATCACACCAACGCTTATACATTGGTTGTCGCTGTAGCACTGTCTGCGCAATCCACGGACGTGGGCGTAAACAAGGCCACCAAAAAGCTATTCAAGATCGCGGATACGCCGCAGAAGATGCTCGATCTCGGGCTTGAGGGCGTGATTGAGCACATCAAGACCATCGGACTTTATCGCAACAAAGCGAAGAACGTGATCAAGCTGAGCCAGATTTTGGTCGATGACTACGGTGGTGTTGTGCCGAACTCGCGTGCAGCTCTCGTGTCTTTGCCCGGTGTCGGACGCAAAACGGCGAATGTCGTGTTGAACATGTGGTGGAGTTATCCATCCCAAGCCGTTGATACGCATATTTTTCGGATCGGAAATCGCATTGGCATTTGTCCCGGAAAAGATGTGGACGCCGTTGAGCGCGCGATCGAGGATCATATCCCTGTCGATTTCCAACAGCACGCGCACCACTGGCTCATTCTGCACGGCCGTTATATCTGCAAAGCGCGCAAACCTGTTTGCAGCAACTGCATTATCAAAGACCTATGCCCATTTGAGGAAAAAACCCCATGAAGACCTACAAAGTCGTTGGAATCGGCAATGCTGTCGTTGACGTAATCACCCAAAGCGATCACAGCTTTCTTGCTAACATGGGCATTGAAAAAGGCATCATGCAGTTGATCGAAAAGGATCGCGCAGAGGTGCTTTATGGCTCCATGTCAGATCGTACGCAGGCGGCGGGTGGCTCTGTTGCGAACTCTATCGCGGGGATCGGATCGCTTGGGCTGCGCACCGCATTTGTGGGGCGTGTGAGCGATGATGCATTGGGCAAGTTCTACGCCAAAGCGATGACCGATGAGGGTACTGTTTTCGTCAATGATCCTGTCGCGAGTGGTGAATTGCCAACATCACGTTCAATGATTTTTGTCTCTCCCGATGGAGAGCGGTCGATGAATACCTACCTTGGCATTTCCGCAGAGCTTGGGCCTGAAGATGTGTCCGCTGATGTCGGTACAGATGCAGAGATTGTGTTCCTTGAGGGATATCTGTTTGACAAAGACAAAGGCAAAGAAGCGTTTGTGAAGCTCGCGCGCGCTTGTCGTGCGGCAGGTGGCAAAGCCGGTATCACCATTTCAGATCCGTTCTGCGTGGAACGTCATCGTGCGGATTTTCTGAACATAATTGAGCAAGAGCTCGATTATGTAATTGGCAACGAAGAAGAAGTAAAATCGCTGTTTGAGACCAATGATCTCGACGACGCGATTGCCAAGCTTAGTGCGATCTGCCCCCTCGCGGTGTGCACACGATCCGGTGACGGCGTTTCGATCATGTCAGGAGGCGAGCGCATTGATGTGCCTGTAACCAAGGTGGTTCCTGTAGATGCAACAGGTGCAGGCGATCAGTTCGCAGCCGGGTTCTTATATGGCCTCGCTACGGATCGTAATCTGGAAACCTGCGGCAAGATGGGTTGTATTTGTGCGGGTGAGGTCATTGGCCACGTGGGTCCGCGCCCCAAAGCAAATATCTCTGCGATGTTCCACGATGCGGGCTTAGAGAACTAAAGAGTAAAACGCTTCCTTTTGCACTGGCTCTAAGCCCGCGAAATTCTGTCGTAGCATCGCGTTCCAGCCAGAGTTGTAGCCTTCACAAATTTCTACGGCACTTTCCCTAAAGCGTCCCAACCAGAGTGCACAAGGGTGATACTTGTGTTCCCATCATCTGTTGGATCAAAGCGCAAATAAATCTGCGTTGCCTCTTTCACAGTGCTTATCTTTAATCTGACTGATTGCGCATGAAACGGGTCGAGAGACCTATCTATTTACGTCATTCCAAAGCCAACAAAAGGAATGACCATGACCTATATTTTCTCAGGACTAACCAAAAAATAGCCAACGCCTACCGTGCGGGAGCGCTTGATGCTTATGGGAACGCAGCACAGCACGGAGTATCTAGCGGGACAGGCGTACCTTGCCACCATTGTCTGAAAATCGTCCCATAGGATGAAGGCTTCCTCGCGCTGGTGCACCAACCGTTTGGCACCCTGCAACCCTATGCGGAAACTGGCCCAATATTTATCTGAAAGTCTGATTGCAGCGCCCCAAGCGCAACTGAAATCCCCCAGGTGCTAGAGGCCTCGCCCGAATACTTGATCAAAGGTTACACCAATGATGAAGGGATTAAATACGAGACAGGGGCCATCGTTCCCAAAGAAAATGTCATGCCTAAACTGAGCGCACTTTTGACCGACAGCAACCTTGCGTTTGTG
>Ga0206129_10001831_pt1 | contig 27831 bp, 29 predicted proteins | sample Helgoland_Spring_8_FD_148616 | JGI IMG/M metagenome (GOLD analysis project Ga0206129, IMG submission 148616) | Pelagic subsurface seawater microbial communities from Kabeltonne, Helgoland, North Sea - Helgoland_Spring_Bloom_20160502_2 | ecosystem: Environmental > Aquatic > Marine > Epipelagic ...
GATACTCTAAGATTATTAAACTGTAGATGGCTATAGATCAACCAACAAGAAGTTATAGAACAAAAACAGAGCCTAACAAAGTGTATAGTGCATACCCTTCGGGATACGCCCCAAACACAAACCGTTGGCAAACATAAAAAAATGAGAACCATAAAATAACCCCATTCAACCTATGAGTTTTAACCTTGAGAATATTCCTTCTCAAAAAGGAAAAATAGCGATTGTAACCGGAGCTAATTCTGGGCTTGGAAAAGAAATTACAATTGGATTAGCAAAAAAAGAAATCAAAGTAATAATGGCTTGCCGAAATCAAACGAAAGCCGAAACAGCAAAAGCAGAAGTAATAGCTAAAGTAAATAGTGCGGATGTAGAAATAATGATTTTGGATCTTAAAAGTTTAAGCTCTGTTCGAAATTTTGCTACATTATTTTGTGAAAAATACAACCGCCTTGACTTATTAATTGAAAACGCTGGAATTATGATACCACCTCTTTCTAAAACAGAAGATGGCTTCGAAAGCCAAATGGGTGTTAACTATTTTAGTCATTTTTTACTTGCCAATTTGCTATATCCATTATTAAACAAAACTGAAGGAACAAGAATAGTAACTACGAGTAGTTTGGCGCATGAAAGAGGAAGAATTGACTTTAATAATTTAAACGCAGAAAAAAGTTATTCGAAAATGGGAGCATATGGACAAAGCAAATTGGCTTGTTTGCTTTTTGCATACGAACTAAAAAGAAGGCTAGAAAAAGCTGGAAGTCACATTATTGCCGTTTCCTCCCACCCAGGAGTATCAAATACAAACTTATTTACCAATTTACCTGCGATTGCTCAAATTCTAATGATACCACTTCTACCAATATTTACGCATTCACCTAAATATGCTGCCTTACCAACATTGTACGCTGCTCTAGGTCCTGATGTGAAAAGTGGAGATTACTACGGGCCATTAGGGTTTAACGGAATGAAAGGAAAACCTGGAAAAGTCAAATCAAAACCACATTCTTATGACGAAAAGGTCGCATCTGAGCTCTGGGATATTTCTGAAAAGCTAACTGGAGTAAAGTTTATATTATAAAATCGATTTGTCAACAAACAATATAATCCCAGTTGGGTTATCACCCAAATCGTATTATATTGCGGCGTTAGGCTAAATTAAAGGACAATGAACAATAAATAAAGACTAAACGTGAATGAACTTATAGCCACTTTTATTTTTTTCTTTGCTGTTATTGATCCCATAGGATCAATACCAGTATTTATTGCCGCAACGACTGGTTTTAATGAAAGAGAAAAAAGAAAAATTGCTTTTAAAGCAGTTCTTGTCTCAGCCCTAATTCTTCTGTTTTTTATTGTAGTAGGTGAGATAATTCTTGATGCAATTAATATTCCTCTATCTGCCTTTCAAATTGCTGGAGGAATTGTCCTTTTCCTCTTTGCGCTATCTATGATATTTGGAGATAGTAAACCAGAGTCGGAGATAAAAACGATAAAAAGCACAACTGAAACCGCTATTTTTCCAATGGCAATGCCCTCAATAGCCAGTCCAGGAGCGATGCTTGCAGTGGTGTTATTAACTAAAAATTCAGAGTTCAGTGTTTGGGAACAATTTCAGTCAAGTATACTCTTAATTGGTGTTCTCCTCATCGTTTTGATTCTATTATTATTAGCAGGCAAAGTGCATAAAATAATTGGTGATGCTGGCGCTAGTATTATTAGTAGAGTAATGGGGTTAATCTTGTCTGCTGTTGCCGTTGCAAATATTATTGAAGGAATTAAAGAGTCTTTTAACTTACTATAACTGTTTCACCAATTATTCGAGGACAAAAGTAAATTATAAAGAATAAAAAAAGTGAATCGAACTGGCTACAACACTGTATAAAGTGCATTAAAACGCCCTTTATACAAACCGTTAGGCTTCATCCGATCTCAAAAACCCATTACTTGTAACTTTTGAATCATCTCAAATGTAATAGTTCAATGAAGGAGCATTACTACGGTGAAAAGACTTTATTGCTCCAATTAATTACCACTAAAAAATAAAAAATTCATGAAAAAGCAAATGATTATCGGCATGTTTGGACTTGCCATCCTAGGAACTTCTTGTGATAAACACAAACAACATTACGGTACTTATGACTCCACAGAAACTCGCTCGTATGAAGGGGAAATGATGGCATCTGATATTGATCTTTCAGATCAAAATTATCTATTGACGGTAGAATCTGAACAAAATGACGAGATTATTTTGAATAACCTTTATAAGCATGGAACTCAAGTGAAAACAGACATTGATGGTTCTGCTTTAACAATTCGAAAACAATCATTAGATGGCTTTCTTGAAATCGATGGAAACGGAACTATCGGAGACGGAGTGATTCATTTGAACTATAATGTTATCACGCCAGATGGAAATGTAGTATGCGAATTAAGTGCCGGTAAATTAGAATAAAATAAGCTTAGTTAGCCCCCCTTACAATTAAAACCCATCGTTTATTAATAAAAGATCTAAAATGAAACTTACAACAGTAATCTTAATACTCACTTTATTCACATGGATCAACTGTCAATCACAGGAAAATAAATTTGAATTGGGTTTTGGCGTATTTCCGAATTTCTCTTTAGGGGTTGTGACCAATGATGGAAGTGTGCAGAGTGAGGTAGAATCGGGTTATCAAGGAGAAACGTGGAAGCCCTCAATGAGTGCAAACGTTTTCGTTGAGTATAAATTGAACAAAAACTCGATCATAGGAATGGGATTGGGCTATCAAAATAACGGAGAAAGAACCCAAAAAATAGATCTATACTTAGGAATCGATCCAATTACCGGAAATCCTATCATAGACCCATCATTTCCAACACAAGCTAGGTTTGTGTACAATCATCACAACCTTGAAATACCTCTTTATTATAGACATATGTTTGGAGATAGGTTCTTTATCTTGATTGGGACAAGTAGTATAATCAACATAGCAAATACATACGCAAGTATTAAATATTTTTCTGATGAATCAAAAGAGAGAACTACTGGAGAGGATAACAGTACTGAGTTTAGGAGATTTAATTTTTCTGGAAACTTTGGATTTGGTCTGGACTATTTAAACGCTGATAAGCTATCCCTATTCGTATATCCTTATTTTCAATATAGTTTTTTAGGTGTTTCAGAGTCCGCTTCTTTAAACCGAAACTTTTTGTCCATTGGAATTTCAACAGGAATTCGATTTTAATACATGAAATATATATACGTCATAGTGATCCTAATTGCATTAGCCTCCTGTAATAAAAACGAGGCTATATCGATGCGTTGGGATTTAACGGGTTGTTCAAATCCTTGGGACAGCCACATTCACCTGGATACATTTACTACCGAAGGGTATAATCAAGGCATTTACGATTACCTCACAGCTCAGGGAATCGAGGTAAATTATGTTTCATCTGAATTTGATTCGTCAAAAGTAGAGCTATGCTATGCCTGTCATTGCAAAACGGGAGAAGTTATAATCATTAGCATCCCCAAAAAAGAAAAACGAAAATTAAAAAAACTGGCTGGTAACAATCAGTTTAATTTAGAATTTTATTGATAACGTAAAGTCATAGCTAATGACTTTTTAGTTATTGAATGAAGTTGTCCGTAAAAATCAAGAAACAGGCAGAACTGAACAAATAAAACGCATTTTACACTAAACGATAAACCACATGAAAAAAACACTTACCATCTCTTTCGTTTCCCTTGCATTAATTTTCATGTCTTGTGAAAAAGATGAAAACAGCTGTGTTCCCGTACCTGTAAACAATAATGAACCATGTATTGATACATCATTAATTGATGGTACATCATCCTGTTTTGATATTTACGAACCTGTTTGTGGTTGTGACGGTGTGACCTATGGTAATTCATGTTATGCCACTATATTTTACGGAGTGAGTTCATATGTTGAAGGAGAATGTTGTGATTAGCTAAATAAGCGCTATTTGTGGGCTATACTGGATTCGAACCAGTGACTTCCACCCTGTCAAGGTGACACTCTAAACCAACTGAGTTAATAGCCCTTAAAACTTATTTGGATTTTTTATCCGATGCCTCACTATCCAAATCGGTAAATTTTCCACCAACATAGGTTCCGGAAATGATTTGATCCTGGAATTCCTTCATTCCTCCTGGGGAATGGGGCATTAAAATCGAAGAATTTTTAGAATTGGCTCCAATGTCTTTTATGGTATCGAAATATTGAGTCATCAATACAAACTGCATAATCTCTTCATGCGTAACAGTATCGAGGGACTTTTTGAAATCTTCAACAGATTCCTTAAAACCGCGAACAATTTCTAATCTTTGTTGGGCAATACCCTCTCCTGATAATCTTTTAGATTCTGCTTCCGCTTCCGCTTCTTTAACAATCATGATTTTTTGTGCTTCACCCTCTTCGTGAGCTGCCTCACGATCTCTTTTCGCAGCATTAATACGGTTCATGGCGTCTTTTACCTTTGAATCTGGGTCAATATCAGTAATCAAAGCTTTTATGATTTTATAACCATACTCTGCCATACTTTCCGAAATATTTGACTGAACTGCAATCGCTATATCTTCTTTCTTGGCAAAAACATCATCCAATTCCAACTTTGGAACCTCAGCACGTACGTCATCAAACACATAAGATGCAATCTGATTTTTTGCGTTGTCTAACGAATAATACGCCTCCTTGACAAATTCACGGCGAACTTGATATTGAACGGATACCTGAAGATTAACAAAAACATTGTCTAAGGTTTTGGTTTCAATGGTTACATCCAACTGTTGAACCCTAAGGTTTACTATCGAAGCCTTGCTATCAATAAATGGAATCATCAACGACAATCCCGACTTTCGTATGGATTGAAACTTACCAAACCGTTCTACAACAGCAGCCGAAGCCTCTTTTACAATTAAAAATGTTTTAAAAATAAGTAATGCAGCTACAAGGATTAGCACAATACCTGGAATCGCTTCAGATAAATCTGCGCGAAGAATGAAAGTCGGATACATAATAAATATTATTGAATGGTTAATTTTTTCTCAAGTTCCTCTAAATAATGACGGAACTGTTTGTCTGTTTCAGAAAGGTTTACTACCGTTCTGCATGCATGCAGAACTGTCGCATGGTCTTTACCTCCACAATGCGCACCAATATTTGCCAAAGACGATTTTGTCATCTTTTTAGAGAAATACATTGAGATTTGTCTTGCTTGAACAACCTCTCTTTTTCTTGTTTTGGATTTGAGAATTTCAATTGGAAGATCAAAATAATCACAAACTACTTTTTGGATGTACTCAATCGAAACCTCTCTTGCTGTGCTTCTCACAAACTTATCTACCATTTGCTTTGCAAGATCAAGGGTGATGGCTTTTTTAGTTAAGGATGCTTGAGCCAACAGTGTGTTTAACGCCCCTTCAATCTCTCTAACATTTGTATTGATTGAATACGCTAAATATTCTACTACCTCTTTGGGCAATTCAATACCACTACCGTACATTTTTTTCTGAAGTATGGCAATTCTTGTTTCAAGATCAGGCGTGCCTAAATCAGCAGAAAGACCCCACTTAAAACGAGAAAGTAAGCGTTGCTCCATACCCTGCATTTCAACAGGAGCTTTATCAGAAGTCAATACAATTTGCTTTCCATTTTGATGAAGGTGATTAAAAATAGAAAAGAATACATCTTGAGTTCTCTCTTTTCCCGAAAAGAACTGAACATCATCCATTATCAGCACATCAATCATTTGATAAAAATGAACAAAGTCATTTGTTGATTGATTTTTGATCGCATCTATAAATTGATGAGCGAATTTTTCGGATTGTACATATAAGACTGTTTTGTTAGGGAAATTTTCTTTGACAGAAATACCTATCGAATGTGCCAAATGCGTTTTACCTAAACCTACACCTCCGTATATCAATAAAGGGTTAAATGCTGTTCCTCCTGGCTTATTGGCAACTGCAAAACCAGAAGCTCTAGCCAAACGGTTATATTCACCTTCAATAAAATTCTCAAAGGTAAAAGCTGGAATCAAATTTGATTCTATATTTAATTTTTTAAGACCTGGAATAACAAATGGATTTCTAATTTGCTTTTCATTTCCACTTATTGGAACATTCACAGGTGAGTTTTTTAAAGAGTTAGAACTTTGTGCAGGTATTTTAACAGTGTATGGATTGGTCGACTTATTGTTGTTTTCCATTACGATACTATATTCCAAACTTCCTTCGCTTCCAAGCTGCTTTTTTACCACCTTTCTTAACAAGGTGATGTAATTTTCTTCTAACCACTCGTAAAAGAAATAAGAAGGCACCTGAATTGTTAATATGTTTTTTTCTAGCTTAACAGGAACTATTGGTTCAAACCAAGTTTTAAATGCTTGAAGAGATATATTATCCTTAATGATTTTTAGACAGGATTCCCATGCACCTTCGTGGTTTTTACTCATAGCAGACTATTTCTAATTTGGTTTAAAACTCTTTTTTTTTCGCCTTTTAGCGTGTCGAATTTCTTAGGACAAATATTCTCATAAAAAAGTTAAAAAAAAACCTCAATTGCTATTGACTTTTTGAAAACTTTTGTTAAGTGAAAGTAGTGCTTTCAGTTTGATTCGAGTTTTGTTATACTAATCTAATATTTATTTAGCTTTATCGAAAGAAAAAACACAATTAAATGGCTTCTTCTCAAATAGAAATTAGAATTAGATATGGTGAAACAGATCAAATGGGTTTCTGTTATTATGGCAATTATGCTCAGTTTCTCGAAGTCGCTAGAGTTGAGGCTCTCAGAGAAAAAGGAATCTCCTACAAAGAGCTAGAAGAAAAGGGAATATTATTACCCGTAAGAAACTTCTCTATTAAATATATTGCACCCGCAAAATACGATGATGTGATTCAAATCAAAACCGAAATTAGCGATATTAAAAATTCTCAAATCATTTTCAAGTATTCTATATATTTAAAACAGAAATTAATTGCAACAGCAGATACGGAACTTGTTTTTGTTTCAAAAGAAAATTTTAGACCAATAAAAGCACCGGCTGATTTTAAGTCATTAATGGATAACATCAATGGATAAGAATAATGTAAATATGCAAGAAGCAACAAATTCTTCTCCCTACAAAATATCATATCCTAAAGGGGAAAAAACAAACATCCTAATAAGTATTCCTCATTGCGGTACGGCTTTTCCTAATGAAATAATTGATCATTATGATCAATCGAAAATTCCAAAACCTGATGACACTGATTGGTTCCTTGAAAAACTATATGACTTCGCCAATGAATTGGGAATTACAGTCATTGAAGCCGTCTATTCTCGATGGGTCATTGATTTAAATAGAACTCCGCAAAATAAAAGCCTCTACAATGATGGTCGAATTATTACAAGTTTATGCCCCGTGACCGATTTTTTGGGAGAAGCCATCTACACCTCTTCTAATGATGAACCAAATAAAGAAGAAGTACAAAGACGACTTCAAGTATATCATGAGCCATATCATGAAAAAATTGACTTGATCCTAAATGAGCTTAAAAATGAATTTGGAAATGTTCTTTTTTGGGACGCACATTCGATTAGACGAAATGTAAATACCATTCAAAAAAATGATTTCCCAGACTTGATCTTAGGAGATAACGATGGCAAGACTGCTTCATTAAAAATAATTGAAACCACTTTGAATTCTCTAAAACAAAGTAAGCTTTCGGTAGAACATAACCATCCCTTTAAAGGAGGATTCCTTACCCGTTCAAAAGGAGACCCTGAAAACAATATCCATGCCCTTCAACTAGAAATGTCAAAAGACCTTTATATGTCGAATAATGAAATGGATTACGACAACTCCAAGGCGGAAGAGATTAAAAGAACTTTGATAAAAACATTTAAAAATTTAATCAACTTAATGAATGAATGAATTTGCTTTTAAAGGCATTCTCCAAAAAGAAGGCTGGGTTGATAATGTAGTGGTTAAAACTGATGTTCATGGAATTATCATTTCCATCAATTCAGAAGTGGATAGCAGTATGAGCTCCAAAGGATTTGCATTACCTGGATTTCAAAATGCACATTCGCATGCATTTCAATACGCAATGGCTGGATTGGCAGAGCTCCATTCCGTCGCTCCTGGTCAAAACGACTTTTGGAGTTGGAGAAACAGCATGTACAAACTTGCGCTACACATTTCACCCAAACAATTGGAAGATATTGCAACTATGCTCTACAAGGAAATGTTGAGAAATGGATACACTCATGTTGCTGAATTTCATTACTTGCATCATGATCAACAAGGGAATCATTATACTCAATTATCAGAAATGAGTGAACGATTGATGGCTGCAGCCCAAACCGCTGGAATCAAAATAACGCTTGTTCCAATCTATTATGAAAAAGGAGGATTTGGAAAAGACGCAGAAAAGGAACAATGCCGTTTCATTTCTAAGTCATTTGAAGATTACATGAAGCTTTTTGAGGCTTGTGAAAAAAGCGCCCTAAATTACGACCATGCGAATGTAGGCTATGGCATTCATTCTTTAAGAGCGGTTGAATTTGAAAATATAATTCAACTATGTGAAGTTAAAAATAAAAATACTCCTCTGCATATTCATGTTTCAGAACAGCTAAAAGAAATAGAAGAATGTCTTGCGCATTCTGGGCAAAGACCTATTGAATGGTTTGCAAATCATGTGAATCTTGATGAAAATTTTCATTTGGTTCATGCGACTCATTTGATAGACAAAGAAATAGAACAAATCACACAGGCAGGTTCTAATGTTGTGCTGTGCCCAAGCACCGAAGGGAATTTGGGTGATGGGCTGTTTCCTTTATCTAAATTCCTGAAGAAAAGAGGGAATTGGTCGATTGGAACGGACAGTCATATTGGTATTAATCCTCTCGAAGAAATTAGAATCTTAGATTATGGGCAAAGACTAATTACGCACAGTCGAAATACTTTCGGCAATACCGTTAGTGCCGATAATGGTCAAATTGCCATCGAAAGTGCATTAGTCAATGGAAGAAAATCCATGGGCAATGAGCAAAAAGCATTTTTTGAAATAGGAGAACCTCTCGACGCGTTGGTTATTATGGATAATCACCCTTTAATTCAAACCTGTTCACAGAAAAACCGAACAAATACCCTGGTGTATGCCGCAGACTCCTCGATGAATCTTGGAACCATAATCAATGGTCAATGGATCATTAAAGAAGGATCCCATCTAAACGAAGATATTCATTCAAATTTTATTAAAACAATGAATAATTTAAAAGTGAGATAAATAACATGGTCAAAATTTTAATTTCAAATTTCTTTTTTTTAACTTAAAGAAGTATGATTGAAAACCTAAAATTGATACGTGATTTCTTCCCTCTTGTACTCCTAAAAGGACACCTGAAATACAATTTCTTTGGTCTCTTGTATTGGGGATTATTATTCGCTATCATTTTTGAATCATTGGGTGCAAATTTCGGCGTTCCTTTTCTGTTTTTTTCACCGGAATACCTCGGAGAAGTCAGCTTGTGGTCCTTTTTACTTCTGGGATTTTCTTTAGGCGGGTTCACAATGGGTTTCAACGTTTACAGCTATACAAAACTAGGACCGAGATTTCCTTTTCTTGTTGTGGTTTCTACTCCCTTTTTTCGATTCTGTATCAATAACGCACTTCTGCCTTTAATTTTCATTATAGTTTATCTTGTAAAGATGTCGAAATTCCAACTTTATGAGGAATTCGCACCTGTATCTACCGTCCTTATTTACAACATCTTTTTTATTATTGGATTTTTACTTTTTATCTTATTGTCTATTTTATATTTTTTTCCACTGAGACGCAATAAGGATACTGATGACAATCTGCCCGAATCGAATCCTGTTTCTTCGATAACCAATAAAGGTGCAGGTAAAAAATGGTACAATTATTTCCGCGAAAATAGAAAAAGACAAATCTATTATATCGGAAGGAATTTTAAAATCCACAAAAGCAGAAGTGTTTCTCATCTCGATGAGCAAGTAATAAAGCAGGTTTTCTCTCAAAACCGAATCAACGCTCTTATTTTTGAAATCATTACCATTTCTGCATTTTTAAGTTTGGGCTTCTTAAGAAACTATTCTCTTTTTGAGGTACCCGCTTCAATGAGTATTATAACCTTACTGACCATAATTACAATGGCTTTTGGGGCATTGTCTTCTTGGTTTCATAGGTGGGCCTACCCTGCTATTTTCATTTCAATCATTGCCATGTCATTCATATCCAAGCATTTTGATCTGTTTCGATATACCAGCTATGCCATTGGAATGGATTATTCTAAGGATAAGCTGGTCGAATACAATCTAAAAAACATCAGAGAAAAACACAAGCTCTATGGTGACTCAACAGAATCAGATCATGCGATATCGACCATTCTTGAAAATTGGAAGAATAAATTTCAAGAAGAAAAACCCAAGCTCGTTATACTCAACACTTCTGGAGGAGGCTTAAGAAGTGCTTTATGGACTTTCACGGTTTTATCAAATTGCGATGATATTCTCGATCAAAAACTCAGCAAGCACTTGCAAATGATTACTGGTGCTTCAGGTGGAATGGTTGGGGCCGCATTTTACCGTGAACTCATTTTGAGAAACACACTTGGTGAGATCGATAATAAAAACGAACAGGTCTATAAAGATATGTTGGGTAAAGACCTTTTAAATAAACTTTCCTTTTCCGCATCTACGAGCGACTTGTTCATGAGGTATAAGCAAATGGAATACAATGGTAAAAAATACACCCAAGAAAGAGGCGCAGAATTTGAAAAACAGCTCCATCAAAACTTAAATAATTATATAGAGCATCCATTGGGTTACTACAAACGTCCAGAATTAAATAGCCAAATTCCATTGATGATTTTTAGCCCGACTATAGTGAATGATGGACGAAGAATGCTCATGTCTTCTCAAAACTTGAGTTTTCTAATTCAAGACAATAAGAGCACGTCCTATGAAAACATCGACTTTCAAACTTTTTTTAGTAGCAATAACCCTCAAGAAATTAGATTCTCCAGTGTCTTAAGAGCGAATGCTACATTCCCCATGATAATGCCTATGATGGGAATGCCAACTGTTCCTGAGATTCAATTAATGGATTCTGGAATTCGAGATAACTATGGAGGAAAAGTAACTGTTGACTATCTTTTTGCTCTTAGCGAATGGATAAAGAACAACACCTCAGGCGTTGTAATAATAGAAGTCAGGGACACCAAAAGAATCATGCAAAATGAATATTACAAAGAGGTTTCTTTATTAGACAAAATATTATTACCCTTTGGAAATGTCTATAATAACTTTACCAGAACACAGGATCTTGATCAAGAACAACTTATGAAGATGTGTAGCGAAAGCTTCACATTTCCATTTGAAAAAATAACTTTCAATCTACGAGAAGACTATAACGAACGCATTTCTTTGTCTTGGCATCTTACAAAAAGGGAAAAACAAAAAATAAGTCTTGCTTTTGGAAGTGCAGAAAATCAAATGGCATTGGATCGACTGGAGTCAGCCCTAAAACCTAAAATAAAAAAGGAGACCGAAGTCTCCTTTTAATCATTAACCTGTAGCAAAGTTAATTTAGATTCAAAGGATTTAACGCAATTAACCTAAAAGGGTTTCATATTCAATTAACAATTGCGCATTGAAAAACAATTTGGTAGTGATTGTAAGTAAGTGAACACATAGATATATTTGTTTTATGGGTAATCACAGTCCATCAATAAAAGCTTTGGTCAAATTAATTGACGATCCAGATGAAGATATTTTTCTTCATGTTCGTGATGAGTTAATCAAATGTGGAAGTAAAGCAATCCCTTACCTTGAAAAATCTTGGGAAGATGACTATTACGGTCTTGTATTTCAAAGTAGAATTGAAAATGTCATACACGACATTCAGTTTGAAGATATTAAAACCGCACTAGAAAAGTGGAATGAGTGTACCGAAAAAGATTTACTTGAGGGCGCGATTATTATTGCAAGATATCAGTACCCCGGATTAAACGAAGCAGAAATACGGGATTATATTCAAAGCTTAAGAAGAGATGTTTGGCTTGAATTAAATGATCACTTAACTGCTTTTGAACAGGTGAAAGTTTTTAATCGCATATTCTTTAAGGAACATAAATTACATGGTGACAGCAAGAATTATCACTCTCCCATTAATTCCTACATCAATACGGTTATAGAAAGTAAAAAAGGAAATCCATTAAGCATTTGCTTGATCTATAGTATCATTGCCCAATCCCTTGACCTTCCAATTTATGGCGTCAATCTTCCAAATCATTTTGTCTTGGCTTACATGGATGAAAGAGGCTCTGGAGCGATGATTAATGAACAAAATGAATATGGGGTTCTCTTTTACATCAATGCTTTTTCTAATGGTGTAATATTCAATACCAATGAAATCAAACAATTCTTGGATGAACTTAAGTTTGAACACCGTAGAGAATTTTTTGAACCCTGCTCAAATTCTGCCATTATAAAAAGAATGCTAACGAACCTTATCTCTTCGTTTCAGAAAGTTGGAAATGAAGAAAAAGTGGACGAATTAAAAATATTACGAAACATCATCGTAGGTATTTAATCTCAATTTTATTGGTTTCTTATCTTTGCTTTATGAATTACAATTTCACATCGCAAGAACGTTTTATACGATACGCAAAAATTGATACAACTGCAGATCCAGAATCGGATACATTTCCCTCCTCTTCCAAACAGAAAAACTTAGGAAAGTTATTGGCGGAAGAGCTCAATGAATTGGGTGTTCAGAACGTTGAAATGGATAAATACGGTTATGTATTTGGCACCATCCCTTCTAATTCTGAAAAAGAAAACATTCCAACAATTTGTTTTTGTTCGCATATGGACACCGCTCCTGATTGCAGTGGAACAAATGTTAAACCTATTATTCACCATAACTATCAGGGAGAGCCAATTGTTTTACCAGACGATAATACCCAGATTATTGAAACTAAAAAACATCCATATCTACTCAAGAAAATAGGAGATGATATTATAACGGCTAGCGGAGAAACACTTTTGGGTGCAGATGACAAAGCAGGAATTGCTATTATAATGGACTTCGTTCAACATTTAAAAGAAAATGAAAGCATCATTCACGGACCGGTCAAAATATTATTCACTCCAGATGAGGAAATAGGAAAAGGTGTAGACTATCTGGATATGGACAAATTAAATGCCGACTTCGGATACACATTAGATGGAGGGCCTGTTGGTTCAATTGAAGATGAATCATTTTCTGCAGACGGACTGAAGGTAATTATTAATGGTATAAGTGCACATCCAGGATATGCAAAAAACAAAATGATTAATGCCATTAAAATAGCATCACAACTTATCACCTCACTTCCCCAAGACTGCATGACTCCAGAAACGACGGAGAAAAGAGAAGGCTTTATTCACCCAATGTCTATTTCAGGAGGCTTAGAGCAAGCAGAGGTGGATTTCATTATCAGAGACCATAAGACGTCGAAACTTGCGGAATACGAATCTCTTATTGAAGAAAAAATAAAAACGATTTCAGAATCAAATCCTGGTGTTACTTATCAAATAGAAGTAACTGAGCAATATAGAAACATGAAAGAGATTTTAAATGACTTTCCTCAGGTTACTGAATATGCCGAAGAAGCCATGAAAAACGTTGGGATTGAACCCTATTGTGATTTGATTAGAGGAGGAACAGATGGGTCCAGACTCTCGTTTATGGGTATGCCTTGTCCAAATTTGTTTACCGGTGAAATGGCCATTCATTCCAAGCATGAATATGTTGTGGTGCAAGACATGCAAAAATCAGTTAAAACCTTAATAGAGTTGATTCAAATCTGGGAAAAAAGACATGAGTCATAAGCTGATTATTAAAGAAGTAAAAAATAAAAATTTTCAACCCATATATTTTCTACATGGAGAGGAACCCTATTTTATTGATGCGATCAGTGATGCGATCATCGCCAATTGCCTTGAAGAACATGAAAAGGGGTTTAACCAGAGTATTATATACGGCAAAAGTGCTGAGCCAAATATGCTCCTTAATGAGCTCAAGTCATTTCCCATGGGAAGTGAAAAAAGATTGGTCGTTTTAAAGGAAGCCCAGTATTTCAAGAAAATAGAAGAACTCTGTACATATCTTGAAAACCCAAATCCTTCAACCATATTTGTTTTGTGCTACAAATACAAAAAATATGATCTTAGGAAGAAAGCACTAAAACTAAGCGCAAAAAATGGCCTTGTCTTCCATTCACAAAACGTTAAGGAATACCAATTAAATGAATGGATTCAAAATCACATTCGCAGCACTGGCTATTCAATTACCTCTAAAGGTACCATGCTTCTTAATGAGTTTATCGGTAATGATCTTGGCCGAATTGTCAATGAAATCAAAAAGCTAGGTGTTGTTATTGATAAAGGCACACAGATCACAGAAGCGCATATTGAGGAAAATATTGGTATTTCAAAAGAATATAATGTTTATGAATTAACAAATGCCGTTTCTGCATTAGATCTAAATAAGGCATATAAGATTATCAATTATTTCGAATCAAATCCCAAAGCGGGCCCATTAGTGGTGATCATTTCGTCGTTATTTACTTTTTACACTCAAATTCTGAAGATCCATTTCCTCAAACAAGGGTCAAGAGAAGCTATTGCTAAAACACTTCGTGTACACCCTTTTGTCGCAGGTGAACTCATGAAGGCAAAAAGCAGATATAGCCCAAAGAAAATTGCAAAGAATATGGAAATCCTTCAAGAGTTCGATTTAAAATCAAAAGGATATGGAAATACCAGCTCAACCGATTCTGATTTAATGAAAGAACTCGTATTTAAATTGGTAAACCCATGATTTTTTACGCTCCCGACTGTACCATAGAACATGATACCTATACACTCTCAGAGGTAGAGTCAAAGCACTGTATTAAGGTGCTAAGAAATAAAACCGGAAGTAATATTGAAATGATTAATGGTCATGGAGGACAATTTATGTGTGAAATTATAGATGACCATCACAAAAGATGTGAGGTAAAGATCATCAATAAGAAGCAACATGAGCTGCATTATTCTGAAACCCACATTGCAATGGCAATTCCAAAAAGTAGTGATCGTTTAGAATGGTTTATGGAAAAAGCTACTGAAATAGGAATAAACAGACTGTCTTTAATAAATTGTGAACATAGCGAACGTCGTAGCTTTAATCAGGCGAGATTAATCAAAATCACAATTTCGGCGCTAAAACAATCCAAAAGATTTCACCTCCCAATCATAGAAGAAGCTATTAAATTTGATGATTTCATCAAAAAACACCCCAAAGGTTATATTGGTCATTGTAATATTGATCATAAAATAAAGGGTAAAGAAATGGAACAAATGAGGCCGTTTCTTATTGGTCCTGAAGGTGATTTCTCGAATACTGAAATTCAAAAAGCAATGGACTCTGGATACATTTCAGTAGAGCTCAGCAAGAATAGATTAAGAACAGAAACAGCCGCTTTAAGTGCCGTTTATTACTTGTCTGATATTTTGGTGTAGAGAAAAGTATTGAATGTGAATTGGTGTTTCTCATCAAGTTCTTGACTCATTATTTTTTCTTTCTCCCACTTTGTATTGTCAAAGCTCGGAAAAAAGGTATCCGCATTAAACACACCACCAACGTTTGTAATGTACATTTTCTCCAAACCCTCTAAATTCATGGCAATTTTATAAATCTCACCACCACCTATGATAAAGACTTCTCTTTCGTCATTTACAAAATGATTCAAGGCCTCATCAACGGTATGAAAGACCAAGCAATTTGTCGCCTTAAACGCTTTGTTTCGGGTAATGATCACATTCTGCCTATTGGAAAGTGGTCGGTATTTTTCTGGTATAGAATCATAATTTTTCCGCCCCATAATCACTACTTGATTTTCAGTTGTAGATTTGAAAAACCTCATATCCTTAGGCAAATGCCACATCAAATCATTATTTTTTCCAATTCCATGATTCTTGTCCATGGCTACAATCAATGAAAACTTCATCATATCGCAACGGCTCCTTTAATATGTGGATGAGGATCATAATTTAGAAGCTCAAAGTCCTCGTACTTGAAATCCAATAGCTCTTTTACATCTGGATTGATTTTCAATACAGGTAATTTGCGAGGTTCTCTACTTAATTGCAATTCTGCTTGCTCCAAGTGATTGAGGTATAAATGAGCATCACCCAATGTATGGACAAAATCACCAAGCTCCAAGTCACAAACTTGAGCAACCATCATGGTTAAAAGCGCATAAGAAGCGATATTAAATGGAACCCCTAAAAAGGTGTCTGCACTTCTTTGGTATAGTTGGCAGCTCAATTTATTGTCTGCAACATAAAATTGAAAGAATGCGTGACAAGGAGGAAGTGCCATGTTTTTAATTTCTCCAACATTCCATGCAGAAACAATAATTCTCCTCGAATCCGGTGTTTCTTTTATTTGTTGAATAATCTGTTTGATTTGATCAATTGTATCTCCATCGCTTGTGGGCCAGCTTCTCCATTGAGAACCATAAACAGGTCCTAAGTTTCCATTTTCATCAGCCCATTCATCCCAAATAGATACCTTATTTTCTTTTAGATACTTAATATTGGTATCTCCTTTTAAAAACCACAACAATTCGTGAATAATCGATCTCAGATGTAGCTTTTTGGTGGTTACGCAAGGAAAACCCTCATTTAAATCATATCTCATCTGGTAACCGAAAACAGATAAGGTTCCTGTTCCTGTTCGATCCTCTTTTTTTGTTCCGTTTTCAAGAATATGCTTCATTAAATCGTGGTACTGTCTCATACTTCAAAAATAGAATTAAATCGTCTTTAAGTCACATTTATGACAAAGGATTTTTTAACAAGTTAATAACCATTTAAAGACAAATAAATATGTTAATTTTAATTCTATGAAGTTGATTTTACTCACTTTTTTTATTTCTTTCAGTATTTGCAGCAATGCTCAAATCAAGAAGAGAGACCAAGGTGTATACAAGGGTCTGATCTCCAGCTATGAAATTAATACAGGCCAAAATCTCATTGAAGTTGATTCCAGTGAGATTTTTATCAAGATTGAAAATTCAAGTTTTACAATAAAAATTGATAATGTGCAATATGAAGGCACATACGAAGTAGAAAAAAGAGAAAAACGAAACTACGTCTTAAAAGCAAAAACAGATTACTCTGATATTAAAGAGGAAATCATTCTCTTTGGAAGAGATAAAATAATGAAAAGAAAAGGAATCTTTCCTCAACCTGATTCAATCTTGAAAAAACTTAAGAAAAAGGAAGTTTTATGGTAAATGTGCTGCCCTTGTTTATCGTGCTTTGAACAAGTATAGAGCCTTGATGTGATTCAACAATAAGTTTTACATAATATAGACCTAAACCGTATCCTTTCACATTATGTATGTTTCCCGTTGGAACCCTATAAAACTTATCAAAAATAGACTTCAAATGTTCCTTTTTAATTCCAATCCCCTGGTCTACAAAATGAATAACCAGCTCCTTTTTACTTCTACTTGTTGAGATTTTAATGTTTGCATTTTCTCCACTATACTTCAACGCATTGTCCGTTAAATTATGAATGACATTCGTTATGTGCACCGGGTCGGCCGTAATTTCATGACTCACATCTCCTATTTCAAGCAGAATTTCAGACCCTTTCTTATTTTCAATAAGCTTAAAATTATCACTAAGCTGAACCAAGATTTCTTCAATATTGATTTTTTCTTTATTTAGCACCAATTTATCCTTATCAAGCTTGGCTACATTTAATACGCGTTCTACCTGATGCTCAAGACGTTTGTTTTCATCATATATAATTCCAGCATATCGTTTTATTTTATTAAAATCATCACCATTCGGCATACGCATCAACATTTCACTTGACAAAGAAATCGTGGAAATAGGCGTCTTTAACTCATGCGTCATGTTATTAATGAAGTCGTTTTTAACTTCTGACAATTTCTTCTGACGAAAGATAATCACGAGACTGTAGGCGAAAAAAACCATTACAAGCAATATAATTACACCAATATATATCCATGGAGAGATGAACTGAACAGGTTGAATGGTTTTTGCCTCAACATTCGGAAAAAACACAGTAAAGTAATGTCCATCATTTTTAATAGATAGGCTTTCAGAAGTAATACCAGCATCATCAAGAGAAATGGGTTCATAGGACGACTCTTTGGTGTACTTTATTAAATTCCCGTAAACAATCGAATCCGTAAAGCAATCATAAATACCATAGACAAAATCCTGATTTATATTCTGCTCATAAAATGCTTTTTTGAGTAAAGTTTCAAGATAATAGGGTTGTAGCTCTTCATTAATATCTACCCTAAACCTGTTGGTTCTGATCTGCTTAACCGCACCATATAAATCTGAACTATCTGATAAATTGGTGTTGATCTTTTCCAACACATTTCTCAGAGCCACATGGCTTTGTTCTGAAAATTCTTTAAGATTTAAGCTGTCTTCCTTTTCTTGAATGGCAATATTCTTCACTTGTAACTCCATGGTCTTTCGAACCCAAACACCTTGTATAACCATGATGCCGGCCATAGAGATAACCCCAAGTAATATTAAAGTATTAAGAGAATAACGATTCATTATATAAAATCTTACTCCGTAAAGATATCAAATTGTCAATTAGAAGCCTTGAACTCCGTTTACTGTAGTATACTTAAGTACATTCTTTTTTTCAGGATGTATTCGTGCAAACGCCGATTGAACTGCCAAGGTTCCCTCATGAAAACCACAAAGAATCAATTTTAATTTGTTCGTATAAGTATTCACATCTCCTACTGCGTATATACCTGGAATATTCGTTGAATAATCAACAGGATCTACAATTATGGCATTTTTTTCTATCTCCAATCCCCACTTACCGATCGGTCCCAAGGATGGTTTTAATCCGAAAAGTGGTATAAAATGATCGGTATCCTCGAACATTTCACCTGTTTTTTGATGTGTGATTTGAATTTTCTCTAATTTATCTCCACCTACTAACCCAGTAACCTCTGCCTCTGTTACGAGCTTTATGTCACCCTTTTCGGCTAAGTCAATTGCTTTTTGAACAGAATCCAAGTGACCTCTAAAAGAGCTACTTCGGTGTACAAGCACAACCTCTTTTGCAATTTTCTTTTCAGCCAAGAAAATGGACCAGTCAAGAGCAGAGTCCCCTCCTCCTGCTATTACGCACTTTTTACCTCTATACATTTCTGGATCTTTGATGATGTATTCGACACCACAATCTTCGAACTCAGAAATATTTTGAATAGGTGGTTTTCTTGGTTCAAACACGCCCAAACCTCCTGCGATGATGACTATTGGAGCAGCATGTTTTGTGCCTTTTATGGTAGTAACAACGAATGAGCCATCTTCCTGCTTGTCAATATCTGTAGCAGCTTCTCCTAGTGTAAATCCAGGCTTGAATGGTTCTGCCTGATCCATTAAATTGTCTATCAGTTCTCCTGCAAGAATGGAAGGGAATCCAGGGATATCATAAATGGGTTTTTTTGGATAAATTTCTGCACACTGACCACCAGGAATGGGCAAAGAATCAATCAGGTGACACTTAAGCTTCAACAATCCCGCCTCAAAAACGGTAAACAAGCCCACGGGCCCTGCTCCTATTATAATAATATCTGTTTTTATCATCTTATCTATTCAAAAGTTCTGCAAAATTAACGAATTCTAATCACCAATCCGAGAAGAATATAGGAATAAACCAATGACCATCTAAAATGTTGGATGTTCGGGTTGGTTTTCTAAAATCTTTTCTATTCGTTCCATAACGCTCTCATCCATTTGACTCAAGACATCGATGGACTTTATGTTTTCTTTGAGCTGACTCATTTTAGAAGCTCCTAAAATGACCGTGGAAACATTCTCATTTTTTAAGCACCAAGCCAAACTCATAATAGGCAAGCTCATATCTAATTCATTTGCAAGCTCATTAAGTGCGGTAACTTTTGACAATTTTTCTTCCGTTACGTTTTTTTCTTTGAGCCATTCTAATCCCTCAACTCCCAACCTTGTTCCTTTTGGAAATTTATTCAAATATTTATCAGTCAAGATTCCACTAGCCAAAGGAGACCAAATTGTTGTTCCTAACCCTACCGTTTTATACAGTTGAGCAAACTCTACCTCCACTTTTTTACGCGCAAACATATTGTATTCTGGTTGTTCGACAATTGGACCTATAAGATGATTCTGCTTGGCAAAAAAGTGGGCTTCCATGATTTCTTGAGCACTCCACTCAGAGGTTCCCCAATACAATATTTTACCCTGCATAATAAGCTGATGCATGGCCCATACTGTTTCTTCAATTGGTGTTGACTTGTCAGGTCGATGACAAAAATAAAGGTCCAAGTAATCTACCTGTAGTCTTTTCAACGCTTGATGACAAGCCTCGAAAACATGTTTGCGATTCAATCCTTTTTGAGTTGGCCATTGACCGCCAGTACCAAAAAACACTTTGCTGCTAACAATAAAACTATCTCTCGACCACCCACTATTATGGAGGATTTTTCCCATCACTTTTTCACTCTTACCTCTAGCATAAATTTCAGCATTATCAAAAAAGTTGACCCCATTATCATAGGCATAATGCATAAGTTTTTCGGAGACCTTATCGTCTATCAACTTCCCAAAGGTCAACCAAGAGCCTAAGGACAACCTACTTACTTTTAAACCCGACTTTCCAAGATTGTTGTATTCCATATTTTTTAATTTTTCTATTAAATTTTATCTAATAACCCTCAAAGTTTTTCTTTTTTGATAGTTTTTAATCACACCGTTAGCGATCACCACCAAAATGATTAGAAGGGACCCTATGTAAAAATTGGAGCCTAATTGCTCGTGCTCTTTTAAAATAAAAATAGCGAGTATAATGGTATAAACCGGCTCAAGATTTATACTCAAAGAAACCGTAAAAGCACCTAACTTTTTAACAATGTCGATGGTAACAAGGAAAGCAAATGAGGTACAAACTACTGCTAAAAACAATAACCAGTAGACATCAGACATCGCCATTGAAAACATGGACATGTTGATCTTATTGGTCATGGCCAAATAAATACTTAAACCAACAAAGCCTATTGCCAACTCATACATACTAATATGAGTAGAAGGAACATCTTCAACCAATTTGGCATTACTAACGGCGAAAAACCCAGCAAGAAAAGCAGAAATTAAACCCATTAAAACTGCCCAATATTCTTGACTAGAAAAGTCTCCAGAAACAAAATATATTCCTGCAACAACAATGAGTCCGAGAGAAAACTCTATCCATGAAAACTTTTTTTTCATAATGAGTGGCTCAAGCCACGCTACATGAAGTGTTGTCGTAGACAAACAAAGAATACCTAACGAAGCTGTAGACCATTGAATAGAGGTATAAAAAGTAACCCAGTGTGCTGCGACTACCAAGCCAACCAAGGCTATCTTTCCCAAATGCTTCTTGTCAATGGTTAACTTCGACTTCACAAAAAGCAAATACAACAAGATCACAAAGGATGCTATCCCTACCCTATACCACACAATGTACAGGGCATCCAAATGAATCAACTTTCCAAGTATTCCTGTGAAACCCCACAGGAAAATAATAAAGTGTAATAGGAAGTGGTACTTATACTTGGAAAACACCAGTTATTTCATTTTTTGCCATTGCGCGATTGATTCCTCATTCATGCGCACATAGTCATCATTACCTTTAGATGCAGCCATTTTCATGGAAATCTTGGCTGTTTCTATGGCTTTCGAATAATCACCATTCCATGCTAAAATTTCTGCTTGCATTTTGGTCATCCAATAAGCCGAAACACCACGAATTTTGACAGCTGAATTGATCCATTCCAATGCTTTCTTTTTGTCTAGCTCTTTTGTATAGTAATACTTTGCTGAACTGTAGTAATCGTTGGCAGATGGTCCACCCATTACTTTGGCAATACTCTCTTCAACTTTCGATCTTGTATCTATACTAAAAGGCATTTCAACTTTTTCTCTATCCCAACATATTGATAAAACAGCACCATCTGTTTTGATGTTGTCAATTGAAATACTTAGTGTTTCTACACTTTTTTTTAGTGATACTTTCGTAGGATTCAGCGATACCATAACCTTAGACTCTTCCCATTCATCTGGTGTTCCCCAGTTGGAATAGTCAGAATAAAATACCACATTCCAAGAATCTTTTTGAGGCTTAGCAAAAATGGCATATGTGCCTTTTTTTAAGGTGTCGGCACCAAAATACAAATCATCAGACGTGGTAAATGTTGAATTTTTATTTGCACCTAATCTCCACATTTCGTCATAGGATACCACATTTCCAAATACCTGACGGCCTCTTTTCGATGGTCTAGAGTAGGTGATTTCAAGTTCACTTAAACCAACATTCTGCTTGATTGTAGCTACTGGACTTAACGGTGGGGTATCTACTTGAGACGATGCCGTAAATTCAAATGCGAAAAACGAGATAAAAAGAATAAGTAGAGGTCTAAAATTTTGATACATGATTTTTTGTTTTAAAACGAATAAATGAATGAAAATGTTCGACAAAAATAATCGGATAAGTAGAGATATCAACAATTGATTGGTGTTAAAATCATTTTTGAAAGGATAACACTTTTAAGAATATACTATATTTACTCATGTATCCCTTTAAACATGGAGAATTTTAAGGAAAATAGAAAAGAATTAGATGAAGAATTAGAGCGATTTATTACATTGCTCAATCAGCTTCTTCCCCACTATCATTTTTTATTGAAGAAAACAGACCTAAATAAAGAAGAACTCAATAAACTCGGTGAAATTGAGCACTATTTAATTGGTGTTAATTCAAAAATCATGGAGATTAAAGGGAAACTTGAACAAGACCTTTTTGGGCAATCATTAGACACTTATTACAAACTAAAAACAAGTGCCTATGAGGGGGATCCTCATTCTAAGCTAAAACTTGAAAAAATGAGAGATACATTTGCAGATGCATTAAATTCGGGTGACCTCATCAATTACAACTAATTAATATCTTCTAAACTTTATACTACTTTTGCAGTATGCGCTCAAAGGAAAATTCAGGAATTCTTGTCGTTGGAGGAGGTAGCTGGGCAACCGCATTATCAAAACTCATTAGTGAGAACACAAATGAACTGATGTGGTGGATGAGAAACGAGGAATCCATTTCTCACCTAAAAAAGTATGCCCACAATCCAAATTATCTTCAATCTGCATCTTTTGATATCTCAAATATAGAATTAAGCTCAAACCTTACTGAGCAGATCACAAATGCTGAAATTATTATTATCGCCATTCCTTCTGCATTTATCCATAAAACTTTCGAAGCACTCCCAAAAGACTTGCTAAAAAACAAAATCATTTTTTCTGCAGTCAAAGGGATGATTCCTGAATACAATATGATACCTGCTAGGTATTTTCACAAGCAATTTAATGTGCCGTATGAAAACATAGGGATTATATGTGGTCCATGTCATGCAGAAGAAATAGCCATGGAAAGACTGTCTTACCTCACGGTAGCTTGTTCAGACCAAGATAAAGCAACTAGAATTGCCAATGTTTTGTCTTGTCGATATGTAAAAACAGCCATTTCAGATGATTTATTTGGAACTGAATTTTCAGCAATTTTAAAAAATGTTTATGCCTTGGCTGCTGGCATCACCTCGGGACTGGGCTATGGAGATAACTTTCAATCCGTTTTGATTTCCAATTCCATTCGTGAAATAGAAAAATTTATTGATGCTGTTCACCCGATTCATAGAGATACCAAAACAAGTGCATATCTAGGTGATCTCCTTGTAACGGCCTATTCTAAGTTTTCTAGGAATCGTTCTTTCGGTTTTATGATTGGTAAAGGTTATTCCATTAAGACGGCTCAGATGGAAATGAATATGATTGCTGAAGGTTATTATGCGGTTAAATCTTTGTCTATCGTAAAAGATGAGTTTAATGTTGATATGCCTATTTTAGAATGTGTCTATTCTATTTTATATCAAAATGCAAGACCTAGAAAAACCATACAAGATCTGACAGAGGTTCTTGATTAATAGCTTTTAAAATGAACTCAGCAATACATGTTTTCAAATTTGGTGGTGCATCAGTAAAGGATGCCAAAGCGGTATTAAATATTGTTGACATCATTCAAAAACATGACCAATTCAATTTGGTGATCGTAGTTTCAGCCATGGGCAAAACAACCAACAAGTTGGAAGATATTTTCGATTCTTTTATTAAAAAAGACAAAGAGGCATATCTAAATAGAACAAACGAATTAAAGACTTTCCATTTAAACATCATTCAAGATCTTTTTAAAGGTGATTCTCTGGTAGAGATCAATGAAATTATAAATGCCCTGTTCAAGCAAATCACAAGTTTTTTTGATAAAAATGAAAGGGAAAACCGAAGTTATTTATATGATCAACTTATTCCTTTCGGTGAAATGCTTTCAACAAAAATAATTCAACACTGTTTAGAAAAATCCGATGTAAAAAGTTCTTGGTTAGACGCCAAAACGTGTATTAAAACAGATAGCAATTACCAAAATGCAAATGTCGATTGGGCGCTAACTGAAAAGGAGGTTAATGGATGCTTAAATCTGCTACATAAAGAGAGCAGGGTTGTCGTTTCTCAGGGCTTTGTAGGAAGCAATAATGAAGGAGATTCCACAACGTTGGGCAGAGAAGGATCGGATTATTCAGCAGGGATTTTTGCCTATGCCTCTGATGCAAAAGAAGTCATCATATGGAAAGATGTTCCAGGAATGCTTAATGCAGACCCAAAATATTTTGAGGACACCATCAAGTTAGAGCAGATTTCATTTAAAGAAGCGATTGAGCTTTCATATTACGGAGCCAGTGTCATTCACCCCAAAACCATAAAACCCCTTCAAAACAAGAATATTCCTCTTTATGTGAAGTCCTTTGTTCACCCTGAAAAGAAAGGCACAATCATTCAGAAAAGGACAGAAAATGATGATGCCATTCCGTCATTTATTTTTAAAAAAAATCAGGTTTTATTTTCTATTATGCCCAAAGATTTTTCCTTTTTGATTGAGGAAAACCTGAGTGATGTCTTCCTAAAGCTATCAAGGATAAACGCCCACATCAACATCATGCAGAATTCGGCTTTGAGCTTTTCTTTTTTAATGGATGATAAAATGGATGTGATCTCTCAAGTTGAATCTGCATTAGAATCATCCTTTATTGTCAAGTACAATACCAACTTAGAATTGGTAACCATAAGGCATTACGATCAACAAACGATTGACTTTGTCACTACTGGAAAAGAAATTCTGTTGGAGCAAAAAACAAGGTCCACAGCTCGATTTGTGATGGGGTTAAATGACACAAATACCTTTAATGAGGTATAGGTATTTTCGAAGATCAAAGCTATTTTTGTAGGTCATGAATGTAAGACTATCGGATTGTAAAATTGGAGAGCAAATAGAAATCTCGAAGATTGAAGACGGAGCTATTGCAACGAAGCTTATCGAAATGGGCTTAACTGAAAAGCTGATTACCCAAATTGTATTGGTGGCGCCACTAGGAGATCCTATTGCGATCGATATCAACGGGTTTATTTTATCGATTCGAAAATCAGAAGCAAATCATGTAATTGTAAAAAAAATTAAATCCTAGGTATTACGCTTATGAAAATTGCGCTACTCGGAAATCCAAACACAGGTAAAAGCTCAGTCTTTAATCTGCTCACGGGTATGCGTCAAAAAATTGGAAACTTCGCAGGCGTAACCGTTGAGAAAAAATCTGGATTTTATACTACTGAAAATGAATCAGTAGAAATCATTGACTTTCCTGGAACTTACAGCTTGAATCCCAGAAGTGTCGATGAAGAGGTGGTTTCTAAGGCTCTAAAGGATAAAAACAATCCCGATTACCCAGACCTCATCATGGCGGTTGTTGATGCATCGAGGATAGAAAATAATCTATTTTTATTTACCCAGCTCTATGACCTGGGGCTCCCCATGGTTTTGGTCTTGAACATGTGGGATCTGGCTAAAAAGCAGGGGATTCAGATTGACTTAGACAAATTACAAGCATGCTTTCCTGACATTACCATAATTTCAACCAATGCGAGAGTTGGTATCGGTAAAGACAGGATTATTGAAACCATCAGCGAACATAAAAAAAGAGCAAACACAAGATTCTTAATTGAGGATGAACTTACCGAAGAGTCAACTCCTCATTTTGAGAGAAAACGAGTGGAACTTCGAAAGCAAAAAATTCAGGAGTTGACACCTTCTTTCGTCAAAAAAGAAAAGTCCCAAAAAACAAGCAAGCTTGATTTGTTTTTTGTTCATCCACTATGGGGTTATCTGTTTTTCTTGATGGTTTTAATGGTGATTTTCCAGTTTATTTTTTCATTTGCAAGCTACCCCATGGACTTGATAGAAAGCAGCTTCTTGTCCTTATCTGAATTCACCTCAAGCACCCTTCCATCTGGAGTCATTAATGATCTGATTAGCCAGGGCATTGTCCCAGGTATTGGAGGCGTGTTCATATTCATTCCTCAAATTGCCTTACTCTTTTTCTTTATCGCCATTTTGGAAGAGACAGGATACCTGTCACGTGTTGTCTTTATCATGGATCGCATCATGAGGCCTTTGGGTTTGAATGGCAAAAGTATTGTCCCCTTGATTTCAAGCTTGGCCTGCGCAATACCCGGAGTAATGTCTACAAGAACCATATCCAATTGGAAAGAAAGACTTATCACCATTTTGATTGCACCTCTTATGAGCTGTAGCGCCCGAATTCCTGTGTATACACTTCTCATTGCCCTGGTCATTCCCGAGAGATATGTAATGGGTTTTATTAATGTTCAGGGATTGGTCTTGTTTGGTCTTTATCTCCTCGGTATTATTGGCGCCTTGCTTACAGCCTTTGTTCTTAAACTTCTCATTAAAAATAAATCCAAAGGTTTTCTCTTGCTTGAATTGCCGAACCTTAAAGCTCCAGTGTGGAGAAATGTTGGTTTCACAGTTCTAGAAAAAATTAAAATATTCGTATTTGATGCCGGTAAAATCATTCTTGCCATTTCGATAGTGCTTTGGTTTATGGCTTCATATGGACCAGGTGATAAAATTGAAAAGTCAAGCCAAAGCTTAATGCAAAGCACACAATACCAAGAGGCAAATAAAGAAGACCAGCAAAGCATGAAATCATCGATAATGCTTGAAAATTCTTACATCGGTAATTTGGGTAAATTAATTGAACCCGTAATTGAACCATTGGGTTATGACTGGAAAATGGGTATTTCGCTTATTACCTCTTTTGCTGCAAGGGAAGTTTTTGTGGGTTCCTTAAGTACAATATATGCTGTTCATGATGAAAGAGAAGAAAAGCAAAAACTAAGAGAAACGATGACGAAAGAAAAACGAAAAGATGGAACACCAACCTATACCTTGGCATCAGGAATGTCATTAATGGTATTTTACGTTTTTGCCATGCAGTGTATGTCAACAGTAGCCGTTGTAAAAAGAGAAACTCAATCATGGAAATGGCCCATCATTCAAATGGCCTTTATGGGTGTAATGGCATATGCCTTCGCTTTACTTACCTTTTTGATATTATCGTAATATGAACTAACTTTAGTCTATGTTCCAACAAGTTGCCCTATTTCTAATTCTATCTGCTGCTCTTTTTTATCTGATCAGACGGTTATACTTAAAGTATGTCAAGAACAAAAAATCATGTGAAAGCTGTGCTTTCCACTCTGATCCAAAAACAAGCTAATTTCTGC
>Ga0206129_10001835_pt1 | contig 27799 bp, 44 predicted proteins | sample Helgoland_Spring_8_FD_148616 | JGI IMG/M metagenome (GOLD analysis project Ga0206129, IMG submission 148616) | Pelagic subsurface seawater microbial communities from Kabeltonne, Helgoland, North Sea - Helgoland_Spring_Bloom_20160502_2 | ecosystem: Environmental > Aquatic > Marine > Epipelagic ...
AGTATCTCGGTATCCTGTTGGGTCATCAAAACATTGCTTTATCTCTGTATAATTATAAGCAATACTTTCCCCTTCCGTAAGTTCCGCCATCGTAATATTAGACAAAGTAGCTTTCAGGTCAGTTTCGCTGCCTTGAAATATCATCTCAACCTCTTTACTATCTCCTTTAGTTGTATTTACCACAAAGAAACTTCCAACAAACCTTTCAAATCCATCAACTAAAATTCTACCTTTTATTGATTTGTTCAGGTTGACCTTTGCTGCTTGTGCAGGATCAGTAACGTCACCTATTGCATCCAATAATCCACCGATAAGCGGAAGCCTAAATGACTGCCTTGTAACTGTTCCCTGACTTCCTAAATTGTCTATTGAAGCAACTACCTTATTAATTTGAATGCTTTCATTTTCAAAGGTTCTGCAAACGTGTGAAACTCCATCAATGTCTAAAATTATAGTAACTACCATTTATTGAATCTGCATTAGTTCGTTATTTGCATACTGAAGATTTACCTCAACCTTGTATAGTTCCTGTTGAACGCTGACTATTCGGTAGCTTGTTGTTGTTACCACCATCGGATGCGTTCCATCATCGTCAAACATTACTACAATCGCTGACTTGTATAATTCTGCCAAAGCATCAACCTCTATCTGTGAAAGGTAATCACTTCGCAAAACAATGTTCTTTGTCGCTGAATTACCGAACTCCTGAATGTTAGGATTATTGATGTTTAAGATGTCTGTGAATGTTGTGGCTTTGTAGTCTATGCCATCGCTTTGAATCCGCTTACCTTTCTTAATATTGATGCTTTGCTCTGACAACATAGTGAAGTTTTGGTATTCATCTCCACCATATCTGTTAACCCAATACAATCTGTGATTGCTTTGCTTAGGATTGCAATCCTGTCTGCGAACAGTTATTATTTCTGAATCAAAGGTTGTGTCCTCTTCGTTAGTGTATCGTATTAGTATTTTCCAAGATGCCGCAGCAGCAGGAATTGAAGAATCAAGCAAATTAAGTTGCTGCCTTGCATAACCTATTTCGGTAGGTTCTTCAAGTTGAACATCTGTTGCAGTTCCTGTTATCTCCGAACCATTCAACCTATGGAATGTAGTTATAACATTTGTAGCAGTTAAGATTGAATCTGTGTTATCGTAAAATCCTCTAAATTGATTTGGATAAGATAGGTTCTCGCCATCGTTTGTTAGCAATGAAATGTCCTGCTTTATCTTTGGCAGCTTAATCGGTTCAAAATTGTACCAATAAAAATCTCTGTAATTAATTGCCACAGGTTGGTTCTCGTAGCCGTTGTAAACGTAGAACTCTTTTGTCTGTGTTTCATCGTAGTCCTGCCATACAGGAGGAACAGGTATAGCAGGAGGAGTAACGCTTGGCGAACTTGATTGTCCTACCTCAATTTTGACAATGTTAAAAGAATTAGGTGATAGTGAAAGAAAGTCAAAGTTTGATTTGAAAAAGGTATCTTGTAAAAGTTTGAAAGGTTCTACTACTGCCGTTTGACCTATTGGATTAATGTCCCTTATTACTTCTGTGTCTGCAATATCTTTTATTGAAACCTTAATTCTAAAAGTCAAGTTTGCTCTTGCAGCACCATCGTTAGAAATTATTACCGCAAAAGGATTATATAACCCATAGATACCAATATCAGGGTTTGAGTTAGTATATGTTGCTACTGTTGCCATTTAGGTTGATTTTTGTGTTACTGTGAAACCTTGTTTTCTAAGTGTGTTTCCTATTTCAAAAGCCATATCTACTGCCATAGTTTTTTCTAAAGATTGTTTGTTTTCTTTAAATGCCCTGTCAGATGCCTTACCCATAAAATTAGTTCTTATAATTCCATCTCTTGCTATTGCTCTTCCCATCATAAAAGCTGCCGCCTTTATGTTCTCAGGAGTCTTTGCTACAAATTGTGAAACTTTTTGACCTGACTTATTTCTGAATACTTTCTTCAAACGCATTTTGGAAGTTTTTATGTACTCTTCCATTACACCCTTTGCAAGGTTTTTCTTCTTGAATTTAAAAGGTGCTTTCTGTGACTTTTTCCAACCATTAACTCCTTTCTCTATAAAAATGCCATACATTTCTTTTGAAGTAAACTCTAATTCAAAACCTTTGTTGTTTTCTTTTAAGTCATATCCCAACCCTTTGCTTAAATCTCCTGTATTGTTAGTCTTTCTTTTTTTACCTGCAAAGCCTGTCAAGTTCAAATTGCTTCTTGCTTGTTTTATAGAATCAGCAGCATATTTTTCTAATGCCTTTTTTAGTTCTTCCATTACACTAAGCAGGTTTTTTGTAGATCAAAGTTGATGGTAAATTCTACTCCTCCTAATCCATCTTTGTACCTTTTATGAACTGTGTTGGCTGAAATACTATCAGGGAAGTAATATCCGTTCTTTTTAAGGTAGTCAACAAACATAGAAGCTATCCCAAAGCAGTCAGAAATTACCTCTTTTCTTCTTTCATCTTGGTTGCCAATGGTGTTGATTAGGTCAAGCATTTCAAACTTTAGAGCAAAGGTATCAACCTGCAAGTTCATTACCATCGTATCTGCTAAGGAATACACCAAACGAACTCCTGTTTTATCTAAACCTTTGTCTGAGTATTTCTCAAAGTCTACATAGTTAATTTCTGTGAAGTTCGTTTCAACAAGAACCTTAATGTTTTCTATGATTTGCTTGATTGACGTTTGCATTCTTTTCGTTTATTTCGTTTATCTTACTTTGCTCTATCCAAGTGAACGCTCTCCATATTGGCATCTGCTCGGCTTTCTCCATTTTAGTTGCATCGTCATTTGCTAATATTTTTAGCAATCCGTACAACTTCCTCCCATCACTTTCTTCAGCACTTTGCTCCCCTTTGTAAAGTATTGGGTAATTTTCTTGCAAAGTTACAATAATTTGATTAAAGAGTTTTGTACTCCATAGCGAAAATATAAAAGGAGCATCGTAAAAAATAGGTTGCATTTCTAAATATTCTTTTTTGCTGAACTGCTTGGTCCAATCTTTCCTATAAATCAAAGCAGTAATTGCATAAAGAAATTCATTAGTATCGTAGTTTACATCTACGTTAACCAATTCAATCAAGAATTTTAAAGGAATATCAAGCAAGTCATCAGGAGCAAAGTAATCAGTTCCGTTGTAAGTTATCTTCGCAGGTGCTTCTCCTATGTCCTCGTTTCCGATGTAAGCATAAAATGTCAGCAATACTGCCAAAGCATCTTCTTCAGCAAACCTTTCTTTGGTAATTTGTAGGTGCTTAAAAAAAGTCGCTACCTGCTCGGTTTCGTTCTGAGTTCCAAGTTGCTGCATTAAAGCCTGTGGAATCTCCCTTGATGAACTTGGTATGTGTATTTTCATAATTGGGTTGTTTAGGTGTTTTAAAGACTATATTCTTTTCAATAATTCCTGTCAGCACATCAGCAGCGTCATCGTGAGCATTTGCTCTGAAGTTCTTTTTAAAGCCTGTTAGATGCTTCCAAAACATCCCCCAACGGTTATGCCAATCCTTCGGAAATAGAATGTGCCTTTGAACTTGTGCTGAATTGGAAACAATCCTTGCCTCTTTGTTTAATGACTGATGGAAAGAATTTATCGCAGCTTTGGTATTCTTTTGTACGTTAATTGCAAAGTATCTTCCTCCGTTGTTACTTTCAAAATCTGCTTGTTTAGTTCCGTTATCATTTAACATCTTTGGCAGCATTACCTCAGTAGCTTCCATTGAATCCATTGTGTAAAGTATGTCGGTTATGTAGATGTCATCGCCAACTCTGTCGTAACAAATTGAGCAAAGGTAATCGTTACCTGCGTCTGCCGTATCTGTGTAGTTTCCTTTCTTAGTTACGTTCTCAGGAATATGGTCATAGGTTCGCCATTCGCCTGAGTAAAGCAATCCCTCTTTTGAAGTTGGATTACCTTGATGTAAGCATTCAAACTTATTAGGATCAATTCTTCGCTCCTCAGTTAGCTTATCAATAGAATGTCTGTTTTCCCATAGTGCTTCGCCAACTGCTCGTTCATCAATAGACGTCTTTTGGCTTGTTTTAATGGCTTCAAAGTTTAGCTTTACCCATTCGTTAGGGTTGAATGAATCTAAGTCATCTAAGCAAGTAATTACGTTTACCTTTTCGTTCTCCTCAATCCTTCCTATTACATCTTCCTCGTGCCACCTCGTGAACACAATTAGCTGCTGACTATTATTGTGAAGTCTTGTTTTAACTACCGATGTGTACCAATCCCAAGCTGATTCCCTAATAACAGGAGAAGAACCTTCCGCATAGTCTTTGTACAAGTCATCCATTATAACGCAATCCAAAGTGATTGAAGTTAATGCTCCACCTCTACCAACTGCTTTCAACATTCCTTTGTGTCCTACTATCTCAAACTCTTCTGAGTTTCTTAAGAATGAACTTGCAACTGTTACAACATTACTTGAGTTTAATTTGGTGTCAGGAAATAAAGCAGCGTATTCAGGAGTATCAATTATCCTTTGATTGTCTCTGTTAAATTTCCTTGCTATGGTTGCGTTGTATGAAGTAATTGCAAGTCTTAAATTAGGGTTTAGACCAAACATAAAAGAAGGCAACCGCCTTGTGCTACCTTCTGATTTTCCGTGTTGCGGAGGCATTGAAACCATCAGCTTCTTAATCTTACCCTTTGCGAACCTATCTAAAATTTCGTAATAAACTTTGTGGTATGGCTGCCAATCAAATGATGTTGTTGTGTAGCTTGTGTAATCCTTTAAGTTGGTTCTTGCTTTTCTTCTTGCTATCTCCTCCTCAATTATTACTTCTTCAAGTTTAGCCATCAGTTACTCTTTTAGCCTGTTTTAAACGTGCCTCAAGTTCTTCGTCAGTTAAGTTGGATAGGTCAAGGTTCTTGTTAGTATTTTCAGTTTCCATTCTTTCAATATAACCACGTTTCTTCCCTTTGGTCTTTAGGTAGAAAATGGTTGACGTTGGAACATTATCTTTTATCTGCTGATGTAATTGCGTTTCTGCGAAATCCAAAGCTACGTTTTCAATATCCTTTACCTGCTTTGCAAATTCTTCGTCATCTTTTAACCATCCGTAGAAAGTAGTTCTACCAACTCCAACCTTTTTACAAGCAGTTGTGACGATTCCAAGCGATTGCTCCAACGCTTCAATTATTGCCTTTTTATGTTGTGCGGTTTTGTTCATAGCTACGTTCTTTTTAAAATTTCATCAATCTGCTCCTGCGTCAACTTATCATCAGGCTTACCTCCATAGGATTTATAGATAATTATCAAAGCAATTCCAAATCCTGCAAGTGCAATTAAAACAACTATTGCTGCGAGTATTATTACGTTTAAGATATACATTAGTTCCAATATATAAAAGTGTATTCTGATTCCTCTTCTTTCAATTCTGTTGAGTTATGTGCAATATTACTAAGCATCCTATTTCTTCGTTTTTATCATTGTAAAAGTAAATCGTGTTCTCAAGATATAAATCAAAAAGAACATCTGCATCTACCATTTTACAAATTTACAGAATTTTGTGTTTAGCATCGTAAGCTATCAAGTCACGAATGTACTTTGACAGGCTTCGGTAATCGTCATAAATTTCAATACTTCGTTGCCTTGCTATTTTTTTCTCAGCTTCAGGCATCGTTAATACTACATTGGGTTGTGATTTCTTTTCTTTTTCCATCGTACAAATATACTATTTTAAACTATTTATCTTTGTTTTATACTCTTTAATTTTTTCCTTTATTTCAGGTATGAGCATTTTATTACTCGGTTGATAACCTTCAAGCCATTCTACTTTCTCAACTCCTATGCGGTTGATCAACTCTTTCCGGTATTCAATCAAGTTTCCGTGCAAGTAAGTATTGCAGGTAGCACATTGCCGCCAAACATTTAGTTCATTAAATCTTAGTTCAGGACAACTGCCAACAGAACGATAGTGACCTGCGTGGAATTGCTTTTCGTTATTCTTGCCACAGGATATACAAGGAAGGTCTTTATCTCTTAACCTTATGTAACTATTAAATACTGTCTGAAATAGCTTCAGGTAATCTCTGTGAGTTAATAAGGCTTCCTTTGCCTTCTTCTTTTCCTTCCGTTCCTGCTTCGCTTTCTTTTCCCTTTCTTTTTTTACTAATTCCTTTACTCCTAAATTATGACAAAGGTCTTTATCACAATACTTCCAATTAAACCACTTCGGTTCAAAGTTATCTTTGCAGTTCTTACATCTCATTCTTGAACCTGTCTAAATCTGCTTTGAAATTATCAAGCCTTGTCTTTTCGTGAGCATAAAATTGTTCAAGATATGCAACTGCATCTTCTTTATCTTTTACTGTTACAATTACAGGGCTTTCAAAATACTTAAAGTAAATTTCCTTTCTTGTTTTTAACTTGTCCAAATAGTGTATCCAAGTGTCTATATTATCTTTCATTTTATGAATTTTGGTTTTAAATATACGTCAAGATCTTTGTAGCTTTCTAAAAAGAAACCTCTTCTGCCTTTCTTAAAATTGTTTTGTACCCATTGGGAAGATGGACTTAAAGCAGGATAATTAAAATAATAGAAATCATCTGAACTGCACATATCAAATAATGCTTGATGCGAATCTCCCTTGCAGAAAATAACCAAATCCGCAGTTTTGTAAATGTTATTGTTTTTGCAGTATTGATCTATCTTTTCTATTGAGTCAGGTTTGAGTTGTGGTTTGAAGCCAAACTTTAAACTCTTATCATCTTTTCCGTGAGAAATCACAAAGCAAATATTACCTATAAAATAGTGATTGATAAATTTCCTGTGGTTCGTAACCTTTACGTTGTCATATTTCAATTCAAGAATCTGCTTCATTGTCTTGTTAACAAAGTATCCGAATGCTCCTGAATGATTGTCATTACAAATGTTGTTAACTTCTACCCTGCTATAATGAGCAAGTAATGGTTCAATAAGTTTAATCTTAAATTCTACGGCAGTATCAAACGCTTCTTCGTTGGTCATATTCTGCGGAAGTTCGTGTCCTCCTCTTGTGGTCTTGCCATCAAACCCATCCATTAAATCTCCGTAATCGTCTACAACTATGAAGTTAGATTTCCTTTCTTTTATGGCAGCTTCAGCTATTCGTGTGCAGTCTTTCAGAACTTCCTCCTTGTTCCATTTGACTGCATACATTGAGTTGTCATACTTGTTAGTTTCCATTCCTATGTGAACGTCAGAAATAACAAGCCTGTCAAAGTCTGCTGCATTGTCTATTATTGGAACAACCAACCTGTCTAATCTTTTGATGTGCTTTTTTACGATGCCTTCAAAGTCAAAATCTTTTACTTCTTCTTTCTCCTGCTTTGCTGCATATTGTATCCATTGCTGACCTGTGGTCTTGGAAGTAGATATTTTAATAACCTCAAAATTCTCAGGAATATCTATGGCTTCGGATTGTAGCTTTTCAAGAGATGAAATTACGTTGCCATTTTTGTCAAGTTTATTTTGAGTATTGACAAATTTTCGAGGATTTGGTTGCATTCTTTTCCTTAGAATATCTTCATAAACTTCAGAGTCAATGGTGTATTTCGCCTGCCTTTCCCCTTTTATCTGTTTATTTAAACTTAAACCTAATTGCTTTGCTTCTGAATCATATAACCTTTTCCTTACTTTCATTGTCAGTTTTTGCAAATATACTATTAAAAATTATGCTTGTAATTATGTCTTTCAACTTCAATCTTTTGATTTGCAAATGCAGTCATTCCGTTTATGTGTGAATCTGTTGGCACAAAATAATTCCATTTCTTAAAAGCAGGAATGTAATAAAAGAAAAATGCTGCTCTTTTACCTGTATTTTTTTCATAAATAACTGTTGCAGTATGGTCGCTTGTCGGAATTATTTCTTGCACTTCAAAAGTTTCATTGTTAAAATTGTTGGCTCTATTTTTATTAGAATACCTTTGACAAACTTCATTTGTGAAACTTTTTAATTCAATCGCTACTTGTTTATTCATCTTAATAAAGTTGATTAAAAACACAATCGTGAACAAATTCTGAATTTTCGTTTAATTCATCCAACTGCTCATCTGTCATTTCTACACCATCGTAATCTGCTGAAGAAATAAATGCGTCAACAAAATCAGGATAATCTTTAAAGTCTATTCCTTCAACTTCTATGTTGTCTATTAGTTTAAAATCCATCTTATGATTTTTTAAAAAGTGAAATGTTAATATTATCGTTACTATTAATTTGTAAGGAAAAAACTGCACTAAAAACAGATTTTAAACCTAAAGCTACTGCGTGAAAAAGCAAGTGCAGGAAATTACATTCCGCTCAGACCTATACGACAGACTAAAGACTCACGATGTAGCTTTTCTAAAATTATTAAATTGAGTTCTTGGCTCTCCATTGCACCAAAACATACGAATTATAGAACCACCTTCTAATTCAATGAATTTTCGGAATGTTTCAACCGCACCATTGTATTGTATTATCGTATCTTCCTTGATTGACTTAACTTGCTTGGTTACATTTCTTTCTATTGTGTTAATAGCTGAAGCGTAACCAGATACACCTCTAACAGAAACGGTTGAATATGTTACTTCTGTTGGTTTACTGTCCATTTGAATGTCTTGAATTTTCATCTTAATTGTTTTAAATTATTTATAGTTTAGATATTGATGCAGGTTTACTACCTATTTGTTCCCAAATAAATTCGTGAGCATCATTAACTTTTGAAAAGGGTACGCTTATTATAATAGGTTGGCTATCCTTGTTTACCCATACTTGCCATTGTGTTAAAGTTTTCATCTTTATGATTTTTTAAAAAGTAAAATGTTAACATTATCGTTACTATTAATTTGTACTGAAAAAACTGCACTAAAAACAGATTTTAAACCTAAAGCTACTGCCGCTGCGTCATAGCCTTTTATGTTAATTACAATGTAATTTTCTGTTTCTTCCTTTGTGATTTGTAAACTTAAATCAGATTGTGTTTTTTCGTAACCTAAGTTTCTTGCTTTAATTGCAGCTTCTACTGCTATTAATATTAAATTGCTTTCTGTCTTGTTCATTTTGTTTTGTTTTATTATACAACAAATATACAAATACTTTATCGAATAAAACGCATCAATGACTTTTTTCTGCATAAAAATTCTACGCTCTTATCTTCAAACTCTGATATTGAACCTTTTACCCCTGTTTCCAAACGCTTTTGAACCTGCTTTAATTTGATTTCTTCAACAACTTCCTTCTTAATTTTCTGCTTTTCTTCCGCTGAAAGGTTAATTAATCCATTAGCTTGAGCGTATAAAAAGGCATCTGACCAATTAGCAATGATTGGAAATTGACCTTCTTCCTTGTAAACTCTTTCTATAAATTTAAAAGCCTTTTCCATTTCAACTATTGGGTCTTGATTATTCTCAAGCTGATGCGTTGGTTCAATATAGGCTTTAGGCTTTAAATTAGCCTTTCTAAGCCATTCTTTGTAACTGTTCAGTATAAGTCCTACAAACGCAGTTGAAAAGTTGTTATATGGTTTATCCTTGTAATCTAATTTCTGAGCAGCATACAGTTCAAATGCTTTGGAGTATTCGCTAATTTCTAAATTCCCGTAATAGTTTTTTATGAAATCCAAAAGCAGGTTCATAGTCAGATCATCCATTGTACCATTAATTCCTACCTGAACTGCTGACTTTAGAATATAAAGTGTTAGTTCCTTATCCTGTGATTCTTTTATTTTCTTGCTCATTTTTTTCAAGTGTTAAATTATTTAATTGCTTTGCTATGGTGTTTGCTTCTTCGTAATATTCCCCAAATACCTTTTCCGCAGGTGTTGGTTTAGTGCTTTTTTCTGAACTTAATTTTTTCTTTACCCTCAGCCAATTTAAAAAATGACTTTTAAATTTTTTTTCTTGCTTAATGATATCGCCTGTGGATTCCAAATGTAAAATAAAATCATCAAGTTTTGCAAGTAAATCTTCTTTGCTAAATGCTAACTGTTCCCCATTTTTTAAAACTGCTTCAATTATTCTTTCATTATTTTTATAATCTTCAACAATAACTTCAATACTTTTATAAACACCATCTTGTTGTTGTTGTTTCTCTTCCTCTTTCCCTTTCTCTTCCTCTTTCCCTTTCTCTTGTAGGGTAGGGGTTGAATCACCCCTTAATAACCCCCCTTGCTTACCCCCTTGCATAGGGTCTTTGGTCTTTGACTTATAACCTTTTACCTGTTGGTCAATAGAATTGTATTGGCTAATCCAAGCGAACTTGGTCATTCCTGTTAAATTATCAGGGTCAATGTCTAAAAATTGCTTGTTTAATAATGCTTCAATAAATGTTAATTTATCCGCATCTTCAAGTTCATTGTAGACGTCATAATATGACCTGTAAAAATTAAAGCCTTTCCTTCGTGTTTCTTTCATTTTTTTAATTAAAAAACCCCTCTACATCATTTGGGGGCTGACTTCCAAAATCCGTAAAAGGGTCTGTTAATATTTCTTTAAACTCTATAATGTCAGCACCGAGTTTGAATTGCAAAGATACTAATTTAATCTATGCCATAACTTGCTTTCCTTAAACAAAGTTTACAAATTTTGGTCTTTGTTGGTTGTGAGTATTTAAAGAACTCAGGTAAAGTTTTATGTTCGTGGCAGATGCTGCATTGCTTAAATGGCATCTTTGTTCCTGTATCTTCTTCGTATTTATGAACGTGGTTTAATTCGTGAATGACTTCCTCAAATTTGTATTGTGTAAAGTATTCTTTTTCTACTTCCTCAATTTCGTAGTTGTCATCGTTCATCTTGCTTTGAAATGTAACTGTCATTTTAACGATTTTAAAAGTTCTTCCTTGTCCTTAAAACTCATTTTGTTTAAAGCCTTAAAAATCTCGGTATGTTGGTCAATCTCTTTTGTAATCATCTCCATTCTGTCATCGTCAACATTAGCAAAGATTCGGTTATTTGTTTTTTCAATTAAACCTTCATATCTCTTCGCTGCCCTCTTGACATCTTGAAAGAAATACCCACGCTCAATCATAATCGTTAAACAATCAGATAGAGCGTGGCTTAGAATAACCGAATTTACAACGTAGTTTAGTTCTTCTTTTCTTTCCATAACTTAAAAAGGTAAGCCATCATTTGAACTACTTCCTAAATCAGCAGGTTCTAACTTTTCGCTTTCTTCAGGTTGTCTATCACCTAATGATTCAATCTTCCAAGCATCAATGTTGTGGTAATACTTTCCATTGTATTCTCTACTTGATACATTAAAAGCCACAGATACTTCCTGACCTTCTTCAAATCTGTTCAGCATCTCACATTTATCTCCAAATGTTTGGAAGCATACTTCAGGATTGTATTGCGCTCCTGTATCAATTACAAATGATTGCTTTTGCCAAGACTTACCTGCCTTGCTTGTTCCTGTTTCTACTGCCAATTTCTTGGTAATTCTTCCTTTGATTTCCATTTTTAAATATGGTTTTTTAAAATTAATAATTTATTGATTGCTAATTTTTTTAGTTCCTTCGCTTGGAATTTGTCATTCATTTTCTCTGCTAAATAAATCCAATTTAATATTGAATCTATTTGCGAAGGTCTTACTGAATAATTAATGCTTTTAAGGATTCTGTAATATTCTGTGCTTAACCTATACATTGCAATTCGCTTTTAAGTGAGTTTATCAAAACCTGCTTTCGGTTAATTGCGTGATTGTACTTAGCAATGTTTTTTTGATCAAGCAAATCAAAATGCTTTCGTAATACTGATTTTCTACTTTCTACCATATTGCAAAACCTTATAAGTTGGTTGGCTTTGTCAAGCATTAATTCAGCTTTTAATCTTAGTTTGTTCAATTCTTGTCCTGTCATAACTTTATATTTTTTTCAAATATACAAATACTTTTAAGAAATACAAGTATCAATTCATTTTTAATTCTATTGACATAGCAATAGAAACTCCTTTTGCGGCATCCATTATCTTCCTGCACAGGTAAAGTTCAGGAACTAACTTGTCAGCTTCACGTTCTTTTCCTGCGTTGGTTTTCTCTTGGGAATTATAATAGGCTGCGTTGTGCCTTTGGTTGGCTTCTACCTGCTCCCTTGCAAGAAATAGCATATTACAAGATAACTTGCGATGACCTTCGTACAGGTCTTTATATTGACCGCTTTGATATGCTTCAACTATTTCGTAGATTTCTGATAAAATTTCATCCATTTCTCAAGTCAAATTTGTAATCTTCTAATTGCCTTTTTGATTTCTTGTACACCTTGTACAAGGCTTTAAACCTTTCGTCATCCTTGTAGGTATCGTAATCGTTATCCACAAAGGTTGCTCTTATTCTAAAGGCAGGAGGAATATCCATATACTCCTCCTCGCTAAATCTTATGTAATATTCTTTTGCCATTTTACTTGCGTTTAAAATCTTCTGATTCATCTTCACCAAAAACACCTAATTCATAAAAGCCTGTTAACTTTAAAACTGCTCTACTCATTGAACGCTTCTCTGCCATCTCTATAACATACCAAGAATTGGTATTGCCATCTTTGAATCCTGCACCTTTCAATGCTGATCCGAAGGTCTGAATTTTTGTGCCTTCTTTTGATGCGTTTGCTTTTACAACTGCGAAGTTGGTTTCGCATTTTATGACCTCATAGTCTATAAAGATTTTTTCTTTGGCTTGTATCTTATCAATGCCGCTTCTCGTTATAATTGTAAAGTGTTGGTGTTTAAAAATGTCATCACTTGTCAACTCATAATGCTTGTACAATTCAATTAGTTTTTCTCTGTTCATCTTATTATTTTTAATGGTGAGTATTCCAACTTGCAAGCGTTTCTGCCTTGCCGTTGATATAATTGTTTCTTGATTGTTCTATGGAAGGAATGACAACCTTTTGTTTGTCGTTTATTGTTCTACTGAAATGACATTCTTCTTCGCCTGTGAATCGCATCTTTTCAATCCAATTGCTCAAGACATTTCTGTTCAACTCCCATACAACTGTATGGCTATCATCGTAGTTTGGTAGGTTACAATCTTTGTGAATGTTAACCCCTTCTTGCAAATCTTTTATTCTCATAACTTATATTTTGGACAAATATACAAATAATAAATGGATATAAAAAAACCCTCACAAGGTTGCAAGGGTTTTCCTAAAAAAATAATAAATTATGAACAAGAAGCCACAAAGCTAATCCTAATATTTCGTTATTGCAAATTTATTTTTCCGCTGAACTTCCGTAATAGTATGCAAAGATGTTTGAGATCACAACTCCTTCAACCATTCCCATTAAATGCACGAACAATTCATTGTGCAAAACACCCTCCTCGTAAACTACTGCGTAGATGATAAAGAGAAAAGAAACCAATCCAACTATGCCTGTAAGCATCATCATAATATCCTTACTTCCTGTCTTCTTAACTTCTACTTCTCTGCTCCTTGCTGAATCTCTATCCTTGATTTCAAGGTCGTACATTTCTTTGGTCTTTGCTAAAGCAGATTTTTTAGCTTCAGGACTAATGTTTTCGTCTTTCTCAATAAGGTTCTTAACTACACCAAGAACTCCTGCATCAGGTAGTAAATCGCCTGCGATGTCAAGTATATTGGGAGCAGTATTTGCCAAAAACTTTCCAAGATTCGTGTCTTTAAATTTCTTCTTCATACGTCAAATAAATAAACCTTTGGATTTTTTGCTTCTTGGTATACATCTAAGTGTACCCAATTAATCGGACTGCCTTTCAAATTACGTTCCAATCTAACCTTGCAAGGAAACTTCTCAGGATTCGTTCTAATCCATTCTCTCACCTCATTTGGTGTTACACCCTCAATATTAAAATCAAACGCCTTACCCATCATATGAGCGGACAAATAGATGCTTTTTTTATTGCGTACCATAGGACTTTGATTATGTCTTAATCCTCTTTGACTAAATTTACTTCCAAATGCCCAATTGTTTACTGTGATTGGATTACCGAAATGCTCACGAACAATTACCAAGCATTCAAGCAGTTTTTCATCAAAGAACTTCCAAGCACCTTCGCCATAACGATTATAAACATTTTCGTCAACCAATTCCTTGATGTCAAAGTATTCTTTAATCTTCATTTGTTCTTTTTTTATTAACTCTTTTTTTGGCAGTTAAAACGATGCGTTCCTCAAGTCTTGCAATAGTTTGACTTTGTTCAATTAGAATGTCGTTATACTCCTCCAATTTTGCTCTTAAAATTGCAATCTCTTCTTTTAGTTCTTGAATTGTTGCCTCGTGATTTCTGACAATTGCAGCCGCTTGAATTGTTGCTACAATCCACCCTGTGATTTTTTTGTAATTCAAAGCAATGCCAAATGCCAAAGCTGCAATTATTACTGTTGAAAATCCGTGCTTATTGACTAATTCTAAAAACTGCTCCATTCTGTAAAGTTATATAATTTCATCGTCAATCACAGGTAATTCTGTGACAGTTGTTAGTGATGTTGGATACCTATCGTGTACTGTGATATAATAATAGCTATCAATTAACATAGGCTCTGCCCACCTAATTGTTCCACCTGTGTAGTTTTCGCCTACTGTTACTTCAGCGTCATACGTTAAACATTCCTGCTCTGTTCCTTTAATATATGGCATAATAATCGTTTATGTTTGTTTCTATTCCTACCCTGTTTGATGATTGCTCTCCTGTTTTTAACAAAACCTCTGATACATCTCCAATGTATCTAAATAAGTTATCATCTCTTGTACCCAATGTTTGAATAAAATCACTAAATGTAGCGTTGCTTGTTCCGTTATGAGTTGCTGTTAAAGTTGCCTGCACTGAATTAATATATATTTCTATTGCGTTGGCGGTTGTTTGACCGCCTCTAATCCTAACGCTTATTATTTTATTGCCTGTGGTAATAGGTGTTTTAGATTGAACGTATGTTGCACCCTGAATACCCACAAATAAATCGCCTCCACCTAAATATATATTAAAACCTCCGTCATTATTACTTGGAGCAGAACTACCATAAATCCAATTATAAGTGCTAACATTAGTCAAATTTACAACACAAAAAATCCACATTTCACTTGGCGAACCCAAACTTACCGCTGATGCAGTCTTCATAAATCTGTTAGAGCCAAACCTTGATGTAGCTTTCTCATTCAATGTAATTAATGAGCCTGAATTAACAATTTGCGGTTGGGGAGAACTTGCAGTTTGAATTTGATTGTTGGTATTTCCACTTTGGTCATACCATATTGGCACAGTTCCATTGTTACCTGCACCTACGAATGAAAGCAAAGATGCGGTATCTAATTCTGCGTTAGAATCAAAACCGATGTCTTGATATGAATTGTCAGAACTTCTTCTTACTTCAATAGAATCTCCTGTATATGCAGTTCGTAGTTTTCGCAAAGAATATGCAGCGGCAGCGTCAGGATAGTCATCTAATAATAAACCACCTCCTGCTTCCCATACTAAATTTGAACCTAAGTAAACCTTGTTCACATCGGTTGAACCTATTTTAACTGCACTTACATCGTTTGCTCCTAACTTCATATTATATTATAAAATAAATTGTCGTTGCCACAGGTGTTAAAGCATCGTACTCCGCCTGAGTTACTGTTGTTAAAGCATTTGTTGTGTAGGTAGTTCCTACGTTCTTCTGAATTGATGTTGTTCCTAAAGCTGCACCACTTGTAACTGTGGCAACTGCAACTGAATTAATTGTTCCTACTGTTGTTGCTCCTGTATTGTCAATCGTTACATCTCCACTCATTGCAACAGATGCTGATTGATTGGAAGCGTTTCCAAGAAACATCTTTGCAGAGTCTAAGTTAGGTGTTGCATTTGCTCTACCTGCCCCTCCTACTTTTATAATCCCTTCACTTGCGTGGCTTCGGATAACCTTTCCGATGTTTTGAATTGCCGCTGCTTCTCCTGTTGGTGCAGTTGCAGTTAATCCTCCTGCGGTAATATCAACGTAAAGTATATCTCCCTCGCTAAATGCTGAAGTGTCAACTCCTGTTAAATTTCCAAAGGTTACAACCTCACAGGCTGCGTTGTTATTTGCGTCTGCATATACTAAACCAAAAGCAGGTCTTGCAGTTGCATCATCAGCATCTGCTAAATCAACCAAAGTTTCATTGCCGCTAACTCCTGTAATTGATACAACCTTCCCTTTTAACAATGTTGAACCACTATCATTCTTCGCTTCAAATCTTACTGCACCATTTAAATCTCCCACAAAATCAGGAGCAGTAACTGAACCTGTAAATGTCGCACCTGTTAAGTCTGCTTTACCTGCTAATGCTGAAGTATTAGAAGCTATGTTTGTAACATTTGTTGCAATGCCTGAAGTATTGGTTGCAATGTTGGTTGTATTTGTTGAAATATTAGAAAGGTTCGTTGCAATACCACTTGTATTGGTAGCAATATCTGTCGTATTCGTTGATATGTTAGATACATTCGTTGCTATTCCTGAAGTGTTAGTTGCTATATCTGTTGTGTTTGTAGCAATTCCTGAAGTATTGGTAGCAATATCAGCTACATTGGTTGCAATGTTGGTTGTATTTGTTGAAATATTTGTAACATTCGTTGCAATACCACTTGTGTTGGTTGCTATATTTGTTGTGTTCGTTCCAATACTTGCAAGGTTGGCAGCAACTCCGCTTGTGTTGGTAGCGATGTTTGTTACATTCGTAGCAATATCTGTTACATTAGTAGCTATTCCGCTTGTATTTGTGGCAACATCAGTTTGCGTTGAAGTCAATTCTGCTGCATTATTATTTACAACAGTCTTGATTTCATTCGCATTCGTGAATGTCAATTTTTTATTCTCAGGCAAAGCATTCGCTTGTCCTAAAATTTTATCGTCAAAGGTTATATTAGTAGCTGCCATTATATGTCGTAAATTTTATTTTGTGTATATGTTGTGCCTTCTGAAGAATAGCTTGTTTGTCGGTTACTTCTGATGTATTCAGGTGTATTTTCTGCAAGTTCAGGAATATCACCGTAGTTCTGAGTCAAATAATTCTTGACTTGATTCTCGTAAAAAACTTTACTTGCCGTTGCTTGTCGCTGCATATTGCCCAACTCATCAGAACCGATAGAAGTAACCTCATCAGTATCTCCGATTGAAATAGTTTCTGCTCCTATCTTATAAAGCATTCTCGGCAAAGCCATCACATAAGTTTGCCAAATGATCATCTTCATTACTGAAGCCTTATCGCTATCATATAACTCTTGGTACAACCCTGTTAAAGTGTTTGAATTATAATCGTTTCTCAGCTTAATCATCAAAGAAGTTCCGAGTACATTCTGTGCTGCAAGGTCTGTTGACTGAATAACCAAAGGTTCAAGCAATCTTGAATCAAAGTTTTCTGTAATGCCTAAGTAAAATTTTAGGTCATCTAATCCAATAAGTAAAGGTATTGTTACTGCCATTTTTTTAAATTTTAACTTGGATATGCTCCTCCATCTTTCATATCTCTTGGTGCTTTCTTCGCATCTCTTTGAGCAGATGTTCTTTTTGGTTTGTACTTGCTTGGTATATTGTCAACTTCTTTACCTCTTGAAAGGTACTTTTCCGTCTTGCTTTTAAACCTGTAAAGTTCCTCTTGCCAAAAATGACCGCATTGAACTCCGCCTTTGTAACGGAACAAAGAATAGTTTTGACCATTATGCCCAAACTGTTTATTTACTCCATCATCTGAAGCCTTGTCAATATCCTCTAAACGATAAACAACTCCGTTGTCTGTTCTTGTCATCATTGACTTACAGAACTGTCTGCTATTGTTTGAAGAATATTTTTCTTGATAGGTGTATCGGACTTTGTAGTAATCTTTGTCAAGTTTACTTTCCTTATTTGGTGCTGACTTAATAAATTCTGCTAAACGCTGAATAGATGACTTCTTAGGCTTTATTAAGCTGTTTGCCCAATCTTCTATGTTTTCTCCGTTTGCCTCTCTTACATCTACTAATTCCCACTCTTGGAAGTCTATCTTTTCGCCTGCTAATGCGTCAAGCATTTGCTCGTCATCAAAGTCCTTTTTTTTTAACTTTTCTTTGTCGATTTCTTCAAGTTTTCTTGACGCCCATTCAATGCCTGAAGTTCCGCCCCAAGAATCCCACATCAAACCTCCGCAACCTTCTGAATAAGGAACGTCTTTATGTTGTTGATGTCTTTTAAATGAAGCCATTCTTGCAATAGTATCTCTTGAAATATTTTCACCCTTTGCTAATTGGTTTGCTCTGTTCTTTCCTGTTGCTTCTCCGCAACTACCCCAACCATTTTTTTCTGCCCAATCTAATGCTCTTTGAGCATTGTTGCTTGCTGACTTTGGATAATCATTGTAAGATAATTCTATGCTTGAAAGTTGCTCTTCGTTGGTTAACCAAACTGAAGCATCTTCATCTGAGAAACCATAACCTGCTTTCAGCATCAATTTCGCTTGTGCTTCTGTCAACTGACCTTTGCTAAACTTCCGAACTATTCGTTCAATACCTTGCATCTGCCGACCTGTCAAGTTCTTTAAAGATTCATTGACTTCAGTTGTTTCTTTTAAATCTTCTTCTTCGTCTTTAATTACATCTGTTGGACTTGCTTGTTGTCCTTCAGGAAATAATGATTCCGCCAATTCAGGAGTAAATTGAAGCATCTGAACAAGGAATGCTTTCGCTTGGTCAACTGTCAAGATGCCTTCGTTTACGTTGGTCATAATACCTAACGCTGAAGAAATCTGCGCTCCGTTGTAACTTGCCTCTTTGTCTTTTGCAATCAAATCAAGTTCAGCCTGTGTTTCTCCACCTTGTGGTTCTATACCTTCAGATGTCGGCATATCAATAACGGAAACAACTGCTGCTTCTTCTACTTCTTTGAACCTTACATCCTCGCATTCTAATTCTGCAAAGATTGGACTTAGAATTTCAAGTATTTGTTCCCTTCTTGGAATCACAATTTTCTCCATCATTCTCTCAGTAGCAAATGCAAGTTCTTCAGTTTCGCTTGTAAACCCTGCACCTTTAGAGTTTAATCCGCTAATCAAGTTAGCTGATGGTATTCTGTGTGCTTTTAATATTCCAATCTCAGCAGTTTCATATTGGTTTTCGTAAATCTTATCAATACCTGTTAAATTAGGTGTTGAAAAGGTTGGTGCGTTACCACCTTGTCGGTAAAAGGTTGTGATCACCTTTCCTGCGTTAGCTGCTCCTGTGGTTTGATGTTGCGTTTCAACCGAATCTTGTTTGTCAATCTCAGCATCTCCACTTGTTTCTTTTGAGATAATCATTGATGGAAACATACCATTCTGTGCGCCGTGATTATGCATCATATAAATAGCAATCTCTAACTCAATAGCATCTGCTGCTGAAAGGTACTTAGGTCTGCCGTAAGGTGTGTTAAATGTTCCACTATCGTAATAGTATAAAAGCGACTTTGCTTCTTCGTTATTGTACGAATTTATGTAGGTGTTTTTGTAGTTATAAATTGGACTCTTAGGATTCCAATCTTCCTTATAAGAAAACCTGCAAGGGTAACCATCTTCTAATTCTACCACTCTAAAATGTGCAACATTGATATTCTCAACTGCTTTGATTTCCATTAACGGATTTCTGCGAATCTCTAAACTAATGCTTTCCTGAACTAATAACCCTGAAGCAATTGAAAGCAAGTTTTTCTTTTTGAAGAACTCTTGCAATTTTGCATTCTTTTGTTTATCGTCACAGGTTAACCCTAAACCAACAATCTGTTGTGCAACATCGTCAACTATACATTGATGAGTTGGACTGTTATTGTAAAGTGAATTTAAGTAGTTTGAGAAAAGGTTATCAAACGCATTTGGGTAGTAGGTGCTTAACCTTCTTTGTCCTTGTATTGCATTTGTTTTATAGCGAGATAATTGAATTTTCATTACGCAAGTGTGAAATCAAGTGTATAATCAAAGGCATTATTAGTATCTGTATCTTCTAAGAATCTAACTACTCCCTTCTTTAAATCCACATCTTCTTGCGATATGGAATAGAAATAGGTATCATCTATTAATTGAGAAGTATCTGCTACCTCTAAATTAAATGAATAATACCCATCGCTTATGGTTGTAATAACTGAAGAAAAAACAAGCTGACTCCTTGAAGGACTGTCAAGCGTAATTGTAATTGTATCACCAACTACGTTACTTTGATTTAGCCTTACTCGTATCGGACTTACTTGATTCTTCGTTATCGTTATCACTTACCTTTTTCTTTTTTGGTTTAGGATTCTGTAAAATTACTGATTCTAACTCAGGAAATTTGTCGAGAACCCATTTGATGTTTTCAAAAGTAGTAGCATCCGTAATCTCGAATGCTACCCTTTTGTATTGGTATTTACCTTTTTTTAGAACCACTTTTTTTGGCTTTAGTTTCTACTTTTGGTAATTCCAAACCCATCAATTTGTACTGTGCAATTACCCTATCTTTATTGGTAATGTATGACTTTAACTCAGGATTATCGTTTAGAAATTTTTCAATTTCCGTTTTTTTTGTTTTGGCGTCAATAATCAAATTAGACTTTGAGCCTTTATAATTCCCAAACAAATACATATTAAACAGGTTCAGTTATTGCAAATGCAGCAGAAAATTCTGAAAAGTCAACCATTGGCATTGGTGCAGTAGCTTCTTCCATTAAGGTTAAAGTAACACCTTTCGCATCTGATAACGCAGTTCCCGAAGTTCCTGCATCACTTCCTGTTGCTGAACAACCTCTTTCATTGCCCATATATGTATAACTTCCGTTAACCCATTTGATCAGAACTTCTGTTCTACCTTTTACCAAGTTTTCAGTTAAGGTAGAAATTGCAGCATCATAACCATCTAACTTAAATTCTAAGTTTCTGTCGTATTTGAATGCGTTAGAAGTAGCATCTGAAGTGATTGGAGTAGTTACTGTTGATGTATTAAAGACAGGTTCAACGTGATAGGCAGGTACTGAACTACCTGCGTTTGTAATTGTTAACGCTCCTGCCGTAATACTAAAAACAACCTCTGAACTCTTTCGTGCTTCGTGGTCTATAAGGTAAATTGAGTCAATTCCTGAAGGAGTTGCACAACCTCTTTTATAGGCACTTAATATTAATGTACAAGACATATTTTTGTTTTTTAGTAATGAAGGGGAGCGAACTTAATCACTCCCCAAAAATATAAATTATGCTGTTGTGTCCTCGTAAGTAACCCAATCAGTCGTTACTGCTCCTGCTCCGTATCCGAAGTTTCCGAAGATGTTAGCTTGATTTTTCAAGTTATCTCTTTGGTCAATAACATCTAATGAGATGATATCGTTTGGTGCAGATGGTAAACCTATTCCTAAGTTTGAAGTTTTACCAAGTACCGCCCATCTTGAGTTCAAGTTAGGTACAACCTTGATTCCAAATCCTCCGAAGTTTGTAGGCTCAGAAGAAAGAACTGCCATATTTTGAGTTTGTAAACTTCTTCTATAAGCCCAAGCCGTAGCAGGAGAAACGTGGAAGAATACATCCGCTTGCTCGTTCAATAAAGCCGTTGGGATAACATCAACCATTTCATTGAACCTTGCCTGAATCGTTGTAGGGTCTACTAATGAATTAGCACCTGAAAGAATCTGACCTGTTAATGAAGCAGCCGTTAGCTTGTCATTAATCAATTTACAGAATCCGTTGATAGTTGCAGTTGGGTCACCTGTTGCTCCTGCGTTAGAACTCCATAATTCGCTTTCAACTACTTTTAACGCTTTCTCAGAAATGTTTGAAACCATTGCTACTTTCAATTCTTCAGGTATACCCATTGCGTGAATGTTAGCTACTGCATCTTTCCACTCTGTGTTTTTGAACAAATCGTAAGGTAGCGGAAGGTTGATTGACTTTTTGTCAATTGTAAACTCAGTGTCGCTTATTGCTGCCGTACCTGCTTCTAAAGGTACTGGTGCATAAGCTTGAACGATGTCTGTTCCTGTTGTCATTTCCCACATTGAGAACTTGTCTCTTGTGCCTTGTACTTGCTTAATTCCAAAGCCTGCATCAAAAGACGCTGCTTGTAATACTGCTTCTAAGAATACTTCCTCTACTCTGCTTATCGAGTCGGAAGCCTGTGTGATAGTTACTGCCATTTTTTAGTAATTTAATCTGTTTTGTAAATAATTTGCAACTGAACTTCCGCTTTCGTTGCTGAGTTTAGTGATTGATTTTGGTGCTTCATTTGACACCTTTGATAATTTTTCTGTGTTCAAGTTTGTTGCTTTTGCAAGACTTGAAAGTGTTTCTTTTACTGAAACTAACTCAGATTTCATTTCTTCGTTTTCCTTCTTCATAGATTCAGCAGCTTCAACTTGTGCTGCAACTGCGTCAACTAAAGTATCAATAAGAACGCTTACATCTTCTTTAGCTACTTCCTTCACTTCTTCAACGACTTCTTCTTCCATCATTTCTTCCTTCTCCTTGTAGACCATTTCTTCTTCGTCTTCCTTTTTCAAGTCAGCAGCTTCAGTCATAGATACTAAAACACCAGCCTCAACTGTGTAAGTTTTACCATCAATATCATACGAATCATTTGCTGGAATAGTCATAGCTTCATCGGTGTATACCTTGCTACCTTCCGTAAAAGATTCAGCGTATATCATTACTCCTTCACCAACATCCATTGATGCCAATTCAGTTTTTTTGCTCGGAATCATTTCACCGAGTTTCGTTAGAATAGCATCTAACTTCACGTTTGTGTTACTCATTTCTGATTTATTTAGTTGTGTTAATTCGTGGTTCATATCAGCTTCTACCGATATACCTTTATAAGTTCCGTCTTTAATTTTTGCCCAAACCTCATCGTTTGAAATGTATGTTCCCTGCATCCAAGTTTTCGCAGGTACTTTAAACCCTAACTCGGTAGCTTTATCATTTAATGGATTTTCAACAATCCAATTTTCAACTACATCTACACCTTCCAACTTTTGGTTTTCATCGTGTTCGCTATTCCATTCGCCTAATGTTACTTTTTTAAGCATATAGTCTTTGGCTATATCTTCAATAGTTTCTCCGCTAAAATAAATTTCGTATGGGTCACCTGCGTCAGATACTCGTGGAATAACTTTGTCAGGAATTAGAACAGGCGAATAAATCATTCGCTTTTCGTCTTGAACTGAAAGCTGAATAGGCTTGTCTTCTTTAGATAAAAAGATAAAATCAGTTTCTATTGCAGGACTTTCGACCAATGCAATTCTAAAAACAGAACTGTCTAACCAATCTTTTTTCTTTAGTTCAAATCGTTTCATTAAAGCAAAATTACATAACAATACAAGTTGAATTTGCATCGTTTCGTTGCTTTGCTTTTTCTTTCTTACTTTTGCTGAATGGCAAAACCGATAAAATACTTTTTAGATTTGGAAATACTTCGCAAGGTTGAAGTCTGCGAGATGATAGGATGCTCTCTAAGAACAATTGACAACTACGTTAAAAAGGGTTTACCTGTCCACAAACCGACAAACGCAGCACCTTATTACTTAGCTTCTGAAGTTTACGAATGGATTCAGCGTAATTAATTACTTTCCAATCTTTACAAGGTCATCAACCCTGTTGTCTAAGGATGCAGAATCTTTGATGTCCTGCTGAACTACTACCGCCCTAACTGAACCAAATCCATCTCTTCCTCCTACACCTTGATTCTGTGCGTTAAAGTTTGGTATTCGTGGAGTTTCTGTTGATGGTCTTGTACCTCCACCACCTGCTCCTCCACCTGAAACAGTTGGTGTTTGTGTAGAACTTGTTTTAGTGCTTAGTATTTTTTTCACTTGTAACATTCCGAAAACACCTGTTGCAACTGCTTGTGCTATTGCGTATCCGGGAATCGCTGCTCCGGGACTTGTTTGTGCTGCCCTTAGAGTTCCTACTATTGCTGCATAAGTATCAAAGGTTGCCTGTGCTGCGGCAATACCTTTCTGTGCTTTCTCATTCTTTCCTGCTAACTCTTGCAAGATGTTAAACCCTGAACTAACTAAGCCAACTTTAATATCAAACAATGTTTTTGCATCAGCCTTTTCTTTATCAAAAGCAGCTTGGTCAGCAGCATCTTTTTTCGCTTTTGCGTCTGCATCTATTGCCGTTAGTTTATTTTGATATTCTTGTTCTATTGCTGCTAATGCTTCTTTTTTCGCTTGTTCATCTGTTATTGCTAACTCAGCATCAAGCAACCTTTGTTCACGTTCTTGTGCTGCTTCATCTTTTTGCCTTTCAAATTCAGATTTTCCTACTAATGATAATTCATCAACAATTTGTTTCTGCTCCCTTAATAAAGAATTTCTGTTGGTTAACTGCTCCGCTTCAAATCCTGCCACTTGTGCAAGTGTAGCAGCATATTCATTCTCCGCATTTTTTAATGCAACTTTTGCTTCTTGATTATTCTTATCTAATTTAAGTTGACCTTTTGCTGCATCAATAGAAACCTGTGCTAATTTTAACTGCTCCTCCTGTTGCTTTTTTAATACAACTGCTAAATCTTCATTGGCTTTAATTCGTTCTTTAAATGTTAACCTGTCATCATCTCTAATTTGTCTTAACCTCTCCGCTTGTAAATCATATTTTTCAATTAATCCTCTGATCCCTGCCTCTGCTAATTCTGCTGATTTTTTTAGTTCAGTATTTGCTTTAACAGTTTCGTAGGTTGCTTCAATGCTTATATCTTTAACCCCCTTAATAACCCCTTTAGAAACTTTACCAACTTCTTCTATTGCTCCTGCAAAATTTGTTACAACGCTTTTTCCTGCATCAACCGCATCAAATGCTACCTCTGCAATATTGTTTTTAGTTTCTAAAATTGCAAGATTTAATTCTTTTATTGTTTCAGGGTCTTTATCGCCAAGAAAACTCTTTTCCCAAGCTAATTGTGCTTCTTGCAAACCTAAACTTAAAGCGTAAAATGATAGTTTTATAGGTGTCAATGCAATAGTCATTAACCCTTTTGCAACCTTAGTTAAGTTATCAAACCCACCTTCTGCTTTACTAACTTCGCTAACAACATCGGAAACAACATTTGCAACCTGTGTACCTACTGCCGAAATAGTGCCTAACACATTTGTGAAGACATCCATTACCTTTTGGTTGGATTTGAAAGCAGCAACTAATAATCCAACAGTTCCAACTAATAAACCAATACCTGCTGCTTTAATTGCACCACCAAGTGCTTTAAATCCTTTTCCTGCTTTTCCTGTTGCTTTAGCAGTCATTTCCCCTGCCTTCTTTCCTGCTTGTCCTGAAGCCTTTTGATTTGCAGTTGCTTCTTTTTGTGTGTCAACAAATTCTTCTGACTTCTTGACAAGTTTACCCATTGAACTTAACCCTTCGGTTGTATCAACTACTGTCTTAACTTCTAATATTTCTGCCATCTTATGTGATTAAAATTTGTCCTCTTTGTGTTGCTATATCTAAGTTGCTATCGTAAAAGAATCCGTATGCAATAGCACTATCTTCAATGCTTGGAGTTTCCCCATTCCCATCGCCTACGCTTACATTGTCAGAACTACGTTTCCATTGAACTATTGAGTTTATTACGTCATAAGGATAATACGTTGCTATGTCGCTTGGATAAACTTTAAACCTCTTCATAAAGGTAGCAGTTGCAGGTTGATCACTTGTTAAACTTATCCCTTCCAACTTAACCAATCTGAGCAAGGTGTTCTTATAATAAAACTTTTCGTTAAACTTTAAGCCATCAATTTGGTTTCTGTTTAGCTTGATGTTCATCTTTATTTCTCTGCTTTGCTCAGAATAGGTTTCTTCCAAATACTTTTTCCAATATCTTTCATACAGATTTTGACTTGGATAACCTGTGCTTGACCAATATGAAAGTGACTGACCAAAGTTTTGGTCTGTTGTGTTATAACCGCCTGCCAAACCTTCCCAATTCCCTATAAATGGAATGCTTAAATAACGTGTTTCGGATGCACTAAACAAAGAGCCCAATATTATAGGTTGGGTCATTGTTGTTTCACTTGTCTGTAATAAAGTAGCCTTGCCTTTTATGGTCTTAAATTCATCGTCATATATTTTAGGGATAGCAGCTTCCGATGAATCTATTTTTACGCTGGGAATAACTGCAAATGGGACTTCAATCGATAACTCATTCTTTGCAAATTCAGTTCCTGTGTTCTCAATAAACTTCTCTCCAAAACTTTCGTCAGTTAATTCTTTATATTTCTTTGAATAAAAATCGTCATTCTCTTTGTATCCCAAACGAATAGACTTAGCGCCTTGAATGCTGAAAGGTTTTATCTGAACATCAACTGCATCTTCAATAATATCATCTAAAATTATTACCTCGTCGTTATCTTCAATCCAATCATTAAAAGGTGTCATCTCATAAGTTCCATCTGAGTTGGCAATTATTTGCCCATTACATTGGAGTGCTACTGTTCGGAATATATCCCAAGCAGTAACGTCAGGACAATTAGCAGGAACATCTATATTTGATGTAGGCGATATTGAAGGAGCTTGAACCACTGCAAATTTAAAACCTTGAAATAAAGAAGTTTGTTGAGGAGAGCCTGTTGTTTTTGATTCTATACTTATCCTTTGATTTAATAATAAACTTTTAGGAATCTGAACATTAATGTTAAATGATTGAAAACCACCTGCAAAAAGAGTAGTTGGTAAAGATAGTATTAGCTGTCTTGTTGCCGTTACAGATTCGTATAAAAACAGTTCAATTACATAAGATGTCGTAGACGTGCCCGTGTTGCTTAAAAATACTGAACCCTCTACTTGAGCAACATAATTACCATCAATAGGTGCTACATATTCATCATTCGCCAAATCAAAATTTGCGGTATTTGCAATATCATAAACTGATTTACTTTGAAATAGTAATTTATTTATTACTCCGTTTGTATATTGCTGTTGGAGTGTTGATATAAAAGTTCCAGTATTGGTAAATTCACTATCATCTAATTTAGGGACTCTTTGCTTATCATTATGTAAAAGGATAGCTTGCTTTAATAATCTATCTGCACCGTTAACCGTTATATTAAATGGCATTAACTCCAAACACTTTTCTATTGTTATAGCCGCCTTAAAATCTGTTTCAAATAAAGTTTCTGTTGTTAATGACCTTTTAGTCAAAGAAGCTATTGCGCCTGTAAATCTTTGCCCGAAATCAACCAATGGAAAAACATACCCGTTAGTATCTCGGTATCCTGTTGGGTCATCAAAACATTGCTTTATCTCTGTATAATTATAAGCAATACTTTCCCCTTCCGTAAGTTCCGCCATCGTAATATTTGACAAAGTAGCTTTCAGGTCTGTTTCACTACCTTGAAATATCATCTCTACTTCTTTGGAATCTCCTTTAGTTGTGTTTACTACAAAGAAACTTCCAACAAACCTTTCAAATCCATCTACTAAAATTCTTCCTTTTATTGATTTGTTCAGGTTAACCTTTGCTGATTGTGAAGGGTCAGTAACGTCACCTATCGCATCTAATAACCCACCTATAAGCGGAAGCCTAAATGACTGCCTTGTAATCGTTCCCTGACTTCCTAAGTTGTCAATAGAAGCAACTACCTTATTAATTTGTATGCTTTCATTTTCAAAGGTTCTGCAAACGTGAGAAACCCCATCAATATCTAAAATTATAGTTACTACCATTTATTGAATCTGCATTAATTCGTTATTAGCATATTGCAAGTTAACCTCAACCTTGTAAAGTTCCTGCTGAACGCTGACTATTCGGTAGCTTGTAGTTGTTACCACCATCGGATGCGTTCCATCATCGTCAAACATTACTACAATCGCTGACTTGTATAATTCTGCCAAAGCATCAACCTCTATCTGTGAAAGGTAATCACTTCGCAAAACAATGTTC